>Ga0192262_1162_pt1 | contig 11222 bp, 9 predicted proteins | sample Koala_Koa23_H3_FD_131285 | JGI IMG/M metagenome (GOLD analysis project Ga0192262, IMG submission 131285) | Enriched cells from koala feces incubated with labeled cellulose particles, San Francisco Zoo, California, United States - Koala_Koa2-3_H3 ... | reverse complement strand
AATTAACACAAGTTTTTAATTCGCAAAACTCATTTACCAAAACGGCTAAATCATAACACCCAATCCTTACACAAGATGTGTTTCCACTCCCAATACAAATACTATTTTCTTCCGAGCACAAGCAGCGACCAATTACTAAAGAATTTTCCGCCGCACATGTTTCAGGACCAAGAGCAAAAGAGCATCCCTTGGCACAAGAACCAAGGGTACCTATTCCACTATTAGCCGTGCCATATACCCCAGGCATGACTTAACCCGTTGTATCCGTAGTTGTCGTCGTTCGGGTCGGCGTGTAATTTCTCAGCGCAAACCCTTCCAGGCGAGCTACGGTCTTGTCCGCAATCTTATCTTCACGGATAACATCGCGGAGCGTTACGTTGTTGCCCTGCATAAGGGCCAAGAGTCCGGCAATATCGCCCATATCCTTGTCCTTTACGGTCCCGTTAACCGTGTTTGTTAGGTCGGCCATTTTCTCTGCCAAGTTTTCGACGGAACGGCCAACAGTTTCCGCCCCATATGCCATAGGTCACCCTCCTTATTTGTAATAGGGTTAAGCGGCGTTAACGCACAAATTTTTCCGGCGACAACCAAAACGTTTGCCCCGTATCTCTTTCAATTGATCTTTGCATACGCCTAAGATATCCCGGGTTTAACATTTCGTAAAGGTTGTATGCTATTAAATAATCAAACGCCCCGCGTGCGTAGAACAAATTGTTCCCAGGGGTATTTTTATATAACAACCTAAACGCCGCCATTGCCTTTGGATCCCCATCGCGAAGAGAATAAGCAAATTTTACGGTATCGTCAAGCATACTGGCAAGAACCGGTCCTAGAAGTGACGTTACCGGTCCGTTCCCCATTTTACTAGCCTCACCAAAAAGAAAGTCACCGTATAGCCCCGCGCCGCCACCTTGCTCAAAGGCCGCCATCCATGTTTTGATGTCTCTGGGATCTCGCGGCATTTTACCGGCAACTAAAGCCTTTGTTGCCAGCGAACCATACCCGATTAAGGTCATGGGAATAAGAAGTGACGCCAATGCGCTAATAGAGCTTTTGGAGGTTAACGCCTCACTAAAGCTTTCCGCTCCATAGCCATAAAGGGAACGCGCCACGCTCCTATTAAGTTGCTCGATCGGGAAACTTTTAAACTGGCCTATAGCGCGGACAAGTTCCCCATCAATTGTTCCGGGTTTATGCCCACGCCTTAAAACCGCCCGCGTTTTTGCCGAATTTTCAAGTACCGCGTAATTAGTCCTATCATTATAAAAGGTTCTAAGATTTTGCGTTATTTCATCACGAAGCGCGGCTACGGCCACATTTCCGGCCTCTTTTCCTTGGCTTTTTAAATACGCCACAAAAGCTTCATTCGGGACAGAGTCAATCCCGCTTGGTGTTAAATAGTATTTTCCATCAGCGGCCTTCATTTGCCCTTTCCGGATAATTTCCCACTTACCCTCATCAATATTATATTGGCCGAATAAATCCTGCCTATGCCTTGGTAGCCGCCCCCAGGAAGTATTGCGAAGCTCCGCCATATGATGAGCCATTGTATCACATGCGGCCGCCTTCCACGAATCAGTCCACCATGCAAGGCCGTTTAATTTAAAAAGTAGGCGTTGCGCGTGCGCTATTTTTCCATCAAAAACCTCGCCGGAAAAACGCGCGCCAACATCCCCTATTAAGGTATCAAAAAATACGCCACAATCGGCCAGCATACGTTGCCGTCCAGCTGACCCACGGCCTTTTGACGCAACCTCCATGATGCCGTTAAGAAATGAGCCTAAGTAACTATGCCCCTGATATGACATTTCGGCGGCAAAGTTTGTTACATCGGAAAATGATGAAAGGAGCGCGCCCCCAAGTTTTGTTAGGTTTTGCCAGCCGCGTAAACACCGGCCGACGTGAGCTAATGTGGGGTTCCCCGCAATATTAATAGTCCCGTCAATTTCCGCTTGTTGCCACTCTAACCGTTGTGCTATAAGCCCTTTTTGTAACCGCCTTAATTCTTTATCATTCCCTTCCGACTCCAACGCCTCCGCCGTCATTTTTTTAATTTTTTGAAATGCCGCTTGTGGCGCGGGACCGAATGTTTCCATAAGCCCCGTGGAGTTTGAAAGATGCTCTAGCCCGTTTAAAACGGTTTCGTTAAATTTGCGGGCTCCATATTTTTCATGATAATCACACCAAGCATCGGGGGTGTTAAATATAAATACTCTCTCATGGCTTAAGCGTTTTGCCTCACTTCCCACGCGATATTCTTTTGTAAGAAGGTTTGAGGCGTCATCAACTTTCCCCTCAAGCTTTAAATCCCGCCATGCTTCGCGTAAAAAAGTTTGCCGCGCGCTAAGGTTATTTCGATACGCGCCACCAAGAACCTCGTTCCAATTCAAAAGGTTTTCAAGGTCGCGGCTCCATTCGGCAAAACCTATTTTATCAAGCTTTGCGCGGTCATGGCTTTGCCTTACAATATAACCCTTGCGTTTACCTATAAATGCACCCGCGCGATTAGCCCGTATACGAGCCTCTTCTTGAACTTTATGGATAGCCTCGGCAATATTTTTAATTTCCTTTGGTCCAGTATATCCACTTACGCCGGCATCATCGATTTGCCACATTGCCCGCGCAATATCCCGCCACTGCGTATTATTATTAAATATTTTAAGGTGTTCCGGTCCTAACGCGTTAAGTTCCGATAACAGTCCACCTAGATAATGCATGTTTAAGGCGCGTTGATTGGCATCAATGGAGGCCTTTGCGCCTTTGCGAATATATTTGGAACCAACTTGTAAGGAACTGATCCCCTCAACCTCTTTCCCCCTGAAATTATTTAAGATATGCTCCATACAACGCGCCAAGGCATTTCGCTGCAACTTTTCATTCCTAAGCTTTGCTAGTGCCGCAATTTGTTCATGCGCGGTTGAAGCTGAAATTGCCGCCGCGATTTGATCCATTGACAAATCTTCCGCGTGTAGATCGGTAGCCTGTTGATAAAGCGTTGCTATTTCTTCCGGCGTAAAGTTAGGGTGTTCCGCCCTAATGCCCGCGATGACATCTTCTTGAGAGGAATCAAGCATGGCAACAACTTTTTGCCCAACAATATTCGCTTCCTCCGCGTGCGCCACGCCAGTTTCCGCTGTGGTTACAGCCTCCAAGGCTTCTCTATCAAGGACTTGCGCAATGGAAGGATTTGTGGCCTCCAACGCCGCCACGCTTTGCGCATAATTAACGTCCGCTAGTTCCCCTTCGCTTATTAGGGATTGCCCCGAACCTTGTTCCACCTCGACGCGAGAAATATCATCCCATGATGCAAGCCCTCTGGGGGGTGAAATATCCCCTTCATCCAGCATCATGCGCCCTAACTCATAACGAAAATTGTAATCCGCCTTTTCAAATGGCACGGTGAACATATCATTAAAAACATTTCTCATTTGCGGGGAAATACTAAGACCAGCACTTTCCGCGTTTGCATAAACCTCTGTGAACCACATTTTCATTGCTGGGAAAATGGAAGCCAAGGGAGAAGACTCCGCGACTACCCCGCCATCGTGCAGGAAGCGTTCCCCAGCGCGGGCAAATTTTCCCTCCTGCGCGCGGGTCCAAATTTTACTCCCTGGCTTAACCCCCACAAAATCTTCCATTTGTTTAACGGCGCGGGCAAGCGATTCTGGAGCATCCGCGCCCAGTTCCTCAAGCGTTTGGCTCATTTCTCGCCGGAAGATATGGAAAAGTTCGTGTGGTAATGTTGAAGGGTTGGTGTTTGAAAAAAACGCAATAGTGGCCTTCCCGTTTTCTTGAAAAACCGTTGCGGCGTTGCGTCTGAAGTCCGTCCCTGGTGGAGGCTCAACATATCCCGGCGGATAATGAATGCGTCCGTGTTTATCAATCGTAACATCCGCCATTGGATGCGAAATATTAAGGCCACCGCTCCCCGCTTGAAATTCAATGGGGTGCGCGGCATAATATTCTTCCACATTTCGGCCGGTGTTCCATGCCCACCGACGGGCTTGCGTATCATAAAGCGCGGCACCGGCATATGCCATTTCTTTAATGCGGGCGGGATCTTCGTTCAGCAAGACTTTACGCATTGCAGTTTCCGCGCGAGCCGCAAAGTCATTACGCAAATGTTCGGTTGTATCTGTTTGTGGAACAATTTCCCAGGGCTGGGTTTGCCTTCCCACGCGACGCATTGCGTCAGACGCAAGGCCGCCGAGCATATGGGTAGCTGAGCCAATAACGCCACCAAAGGCAATATTTAAAAGTGAATTCGTTAGAGCATAATCACCCTGGGATACACATTGACCGGCATAAACAATAGGCTCAATAAGCGCATTACCAACAGCCCCCTGGATGGCGCCAACGCCCGCGCGAACAGCGGCGCGGCCAAGAACGGAGCTTGTTTGCCCTATAAGTTGCATTGTTCTAGCATGTCCTACAACGGGAATTAAGCTAGCCGCAATGTTAATAGGCGTTATGGAGCCTACAAGACCACCCAAAAGCACGGGAATAAAACTACTACGTTGCAAAACCCCCGCATTATATAGCTCATCCGCTTTTTGTTCCGCGAATATCCGTATTGTACTTTCATTCCATGTCGGGTCATATTTTAAATGCCCCGTAACGCCATATTCATCAACAATTTTATTAAACTCCTCCTCAGTGGCTGGCGCGCCCCGGTTTCTGGCCGCGATAAAATTTCCAATGGCGTTTTCAGGGCTTAGCCTCCACATTTCTCTGGCACTGGTGAAGAAGGCCTCGCCCCAGCCCGTACTAGCGTTAGTGCTTGTTAAACCGGAAGAACGAAGGCCGCGAAGATAGGAGCCAAGGGAAGAAAAGTCCTCGCTGGTGTTATATCTATCTGAAAAATCTGGCATCAAAGTATTGGGGCCCAGGTGGTATGCTATATATATTAAACAGTTCGTTAAGTTTTTGGGCGGCTTCCAGCTCTCTTTCCTTGGCTTTTATTTTTTTACCACTTTTAATTTTTGTTCTAATTTCATCCCTGTTCGCCCATATTGCATCTATTTCTTTTTTTGGCATATGTTGCTTTGAGACGGTGTCTAGCCTATACGGTCCGCTGCGCGTAAAATCGGATAGCGAAGCATTAACCATAATATCAAACATTTCTTTGTTATCAGAATCCACCGCTATTTGTTCAATTGTTTCACGTAAGGCTGCTTTTGCCTGTTTTTCGTTTTGAATATTTTTTTTCTCACGAGTGGCTTTATCAAGTCTCGTCTTCATTTCTTTTCTCCTACTACTAATTTCCATCCATTTTCCATTATAATTCCCAATATCATCCACGGATTTTACGATAATCTTGCCTTCTCTGTTAGTAACCGGATTGTTGCCATCAAAGAAAATATAGTTTTGTCCATCCGGTGTAAGCAAAGGCTGAAGGTTGCGCGCAAGGTCCATTCGCTTGCTCCATTCATCCGCCTCCGCGTTATATGGTGTTGTTTGAATGTTTAAGTCATCTCGCATCGCAATATCCATTATTGCAAAATTCATATTATTCTTACTTACTATTGAATCTCCCTTACCTTTTGGCGCGAGATATGAACGCTGGCCGGAACCAATGATATCGTAGTTATCGTAAAATACATCTTTAAGCGCCGTTTCAATTGATTCCTCCACACTATTCCCCCGCGTTGCCAAATAGTTCGCGTAGTTTAAAATGGCGGTGTCATTTTCTTTTATAAGGTTTCGCCGGTAAGCATCGCCGCCAATTACATCGAACATTTTTCCCCCTTGGGAGGTAAATTCGCGAGTGAAATTTTCCGATGTTAATCCCATATCCTTTACCATCTTCGCATTTTGAGCGGCTTTCTCAGGTTGCTGTGCATCCCAAAAAGCCTGTACGGCAAGTTGATCTTTACCATTAATAAGCATTTGAGACGCGATTATGGCGGAGGAACCTAGCCCTCCCATGCGCGTGATGGCGGCAAAATCCTGTGGCCCGTAGGCTTGATAGGCGGATACAAGATTGTCCACGAAATTTGGCCCATTAAACCGCTGGCAAATAATGGCTGCGTCATCCTTTGAAACAACCGGCGTTTCAAAATTTGGTGAAGTTAATCCAAGAGTCTCCTGCTTTGCCCGTATATTGCGGCGCATAGCCTCATACTTTTCAGGGTTATATGGATCATCAAGCCATTCTTGCCGCGAAGCCTGAACCTTATCATCGTAAAATGTGGCTTTTGCCGGATCCTCGGTTCTAGTTTTTTCAACCCGTTTAACAGCCTCTAATTGCTGACCGATAACGGAGCTAGCCAAGGTATAATTTTCATCTCCGGCCTGTAAATTTCTCCCCGTATTTTCAAGCGCTTCCCTGTACCCCGCCAACTGTTCCCCCGTCATTTCCCGCGCCATTATACCAGCGCGCGCATATGCCCTGGCCCCTTGATATTTTTCATACTCCTCCCGCGCCCGCAATGGATTTGAATACGCGGCGTTAAAGTCCCGCTCGGTATAATCGTGGTCCACGTCTTTAAAGTCTTCAAAACTGGCCATATCTTGCCTAATGGCTTGCCTAAAATCATAGGCCCTTTCGCTCCGAACTTGTTCATTTAACCTGCTGAGAAATTTCTTTACAGCGGCGGCATCCTCAGGCGTAAAAAGACTTTCTTTTGCCGGCACGGGATCGAACAACCTGTCAAGATACTTGATTGTTTCCGTCGGCAATTTCGAGGGGGCACCGCCTTTTGCAAGCCAATCTTTTGCATTTCCCGGCCCATAGTTATAAAAAACGGTCGCAAGCCGCTCATCGCCGCCAGCCATATCAAGCATTTTTTTAAGATATCCCATACCGCCAGCGACATTTTGAGTGGGATCAAAGGGATTGGTAACGCCCATTTCCCGCGAGGTAATATCCCTTAATTGAAATACACCTTTTGCGCCCGCCCTTGACACGGCATTAGAATCGCCGCGTGATTCAATCCAGGCAACCCCTTTCGCGAATTCCACAAACCTATCGTCGTACCCCTTCTCCTTGGCTTCTTCTTCAATTAACACCTCAACCCCTTCCGGCAAATTTGGGTGTGTTTTAATGGTATCTTTACCCTCGCCAAATCCATAGGCCGCCGTTTTATGCGCGTTAGCCATATCGCCGCTATTTCCCAGCACTTCAACGCGCTGGCGCAAAGTCCCAGATATTAACCGCTTATTTTGTTCACTTATATATTCTTCCGCATAGCCGGCACTACGCATTTGCTCCGTATTAATATTTACAAGGGTGCCTAGACCTTCCGTAACATCCGTCATATCGCCGGATAGGACGCGATCGTGTTGTTGCTGTTTCGCGGCTTCTTTAACTTGGTTTTGCCAGTTGGTATATTGCGTATATTGATGATTCTGAAGTTGAGTCGCAACCCTTGTATCAAATTCCTGAATTCTAGCCTCGGCCATATGCCTAGCAAGTGGGGTTATATTTTTACCACGCTCCCTATCATAGTCCTCCATATGCTTGGCATATATTTCATGGCCGTTAAAACCATTTTGTCCCAAGCGACGCAGAAGCCCCGGATTATCCTCGTTCGGGCTATATAGCAAACCTTGAGCCGTTGCCTGCCTGTCCGTTAAATACTCTATCGCTTGAGCGCGTGAAAGGCCGACATAAAATTTTTCCGCTACCTTGCCTAAATCTCCTAGGCCCTTGCCAACATTTGCCAATGCTTCATTTTCAAGCCTTGCGCCCTCAAGAAGGGTCCGTGATGCGGCGGATAAACCACGCGCGGCGGCATCACTATACCGGCCGGTTTTTGTTCCAGGCGTATAGGGAAATTCCTCCCGTAAGTGCTGAATGCGTGGGCTTTTACTACGAATGACTTGGCTTTGAAGGGTCGTCATCTGATGAAGCCTCTATTTGTTCTCTATATTTTTTAAGCCGTTTTACGAAATATTCCGGCACCGGCAACCCAAAATACTGTAAATGCGCTAAACACGATAAAGCCTCATTTACGCCAAGGTATGCTATAAGTAAGTTAACCAATGAAACGTTAAACGGGAATGCATTAGTTAATACCATATCGGCTTGAACAAAGATTGCGATGGAGGCCCAATAGGCCACAAATTTATATGCGCCGGCGCGAATTTTATCTCCCCGTAAAGCGCAAGACCGCCATGCGCGAAAAAAGCCAAGGAAAAAATCGGCAATGAAGAGGTAGAGCAACGCAACCACGGCGGTTTCAGGATACCCCACGCTTGTTAGAATAAACGAACACGCGAGGGCTAGGAGGGCCTTAATGCCGCACTCACATGCTAGTTCGTTGTAGAGGCTGGTAAAGAACGCCGTCATTTCTTCCTTGGCTTTTATAGGTTAATTAGTCGCCTGATACTGCGGCTTGCCCTTGTCAATAAGCAGGTCCGTATTATCCTGGTAGCTGCCGGTCAAATCTTCGCGGACAATCGCGGCGAAAACGGAGCCAGTGCTGGTGAGGTTACTACCTTCTGTGAACTCCAACTTCATCCACGGCTTGGTTACGCCGCGTGGGATAAACCGCCAGGCAACCGTGCCGCCGGGCCTTACGGGGCCTTTAACCTCCATGGAGCCGGCTTCTTCGCCTTCGTCTGTCGGCTTTTCCTTGCCGTCCGCCATTTTCAAGGTGAAGGTAAGGCTTTCCCCCTCTTGCAGCCCACCCGACAAACAAATATGAATCGGAATCGGGCCGACCTGGCCGGGGTTCAGAAAACCGGTCAGCGGAATCCAGTCGGATTTGCCGGCTTCGGTCTGGCCGCCACCGGTTGCGTTGTCTTTCGTCGCGCCGTCAAGGAATACCAAATTGCTATCGATAATCATTTCAGTACCTTATGTGTTTATGGGTTAGTCAACTTTCGGTTCGTCGTTTTTGATTATGTCACACTGCCGAATGGGAATCGAATGAACGTATGGAATGCTTTTTGAATTAAAGAACTCCCCGTAATGCAGATGCACGTTCTTGGTATCCGACGCCTGCACTTCCAGCGCGGTCATGACCTCTTCGTTGCAGTACAGAATTGTGCGGTTGCGGTACTGGTTCGGAATAAGGTTCTTCGCCTGAATGACGAGCTTTCTGAAGTCGATATAGTCGGAGTTCAGCTGTGCGCCGGTTGAGCTGTCACTGCCCGCAATCACGCGGTCTTCATAGAGCTTGTCCACAGGGATATTGCAGATGCGCACCACCGCGCGCCAGTCGCGAACGGCAAGGCCGACGTTCCAGCTCCAGAGGTCGCCGAAGACTTCAAACTTCCGCGCATCCGAGTCGGTTGTCACATACATGCCAAGGTCGGTGTGCTTGAGGCCGCCGATGGACTCTTTCGGGAAAATACCGTGCACGGTATCCGGCCCCCAGGCCACAAGGTACATGGAGGTGTTGGTGTCGTCGCTCCCGCCGGCATCAATGACATGCGGGTTGCCGGTGTCATTATAGCGGGTTGCAAAGCCGTCGAATTCGTCGGCAAGGGTGTTATGGTCACCGTAGAACATCAGCTCGGCGGTTTTTTGCCGCAGGGCTTCCATAAAGGCCTTGCCTTCCTGCAGGCGGTAGGCGTTGAAAGTCGCGCCGTAGAGTTCCTTTTCCTTGACATCAAGCTCCATTCTGGCTTCCAGCATGCCGATGCCTTCCACAACGCGGCTGTACTGCGAGCGCGAAAGCGGGGTGCCGCGATACAGACGCCTAAAGTAGACATCAGGAAGTCCTGTACGGACGCGGGTCTCGTGGCCCTTAATAGAGTTGGCCTCACGGAAAGGAATGTCGCTGAGGATGTCATTGACTTGGTTCATCAACTCAATGGTCGTGGTATCTATCTTCATCGACCTATAAAATTCCTGAAGTTCGGCAAGGGTGCCAACTCCACCTGGTTCGTAAGCCATGTTATTTCTCCTGTTTTGCTTTATTACTATATTGTTATTGCATTAAAGTTACAGCCGCTCTCTCGCGCGCTAGATCATAATGCAATGTTTTTGCTCAAACGCCGCAAGGGCTTATTTTGTATTTGGTTCTTCTAAATCATCCGGTTCATCCGGTTCTTCTGGCTCATCCCCTTCGCCATTATTATCTTCCGGCTCATCCGGCTCACTTGGTTCTTCAGATTCTTGCGTTTCTGGATTCATACAACAAACGCATCCCGAATCATAACAACACCAATTGTTGCAACCGGTTATCCCATCCCAATCGTATATTGTGCCGTAAACAATTGCACAAGCATTAGACGAGTTTAGATGAATCCCAGGACAGGCTCCGCAGTTGCCGCATATGCAAACCGTGCCGCAAAAGATAAGGCAGCCGCCGGAAGCATAAATCGCGCCGCCGCAAGTAGTTGCGCAGTTGCCAAAAAAGTTGCTGTCACAAATAATCGTGCATGAGCCGCCTTCGGCGAATAGTCCGCCGCCGTATTGCCCGCAGTTGCCGCAAATAGTTGTATTAATAATATAAACATTCCCATTGCAATGGGCCATAATGCCGCCGGCGTATCCAGAGGCGCGGTTATTTGTAATGACATCACAACAAAATACGCCGGTAGCGCCATTACAAATCGTAGCCGCGCCGCCACAGCCTGTAGCGCAGTTGCCGTCGATGCGGGAATTACTGATAGTGACGCACGCCTGGCTATCCGCAAAAACCCCGCCGCCATGGCAAGAGGCGCAGTTGCAATAAATACATGAATTACCAACGGTTACACATGTGCCGCTACCGCAAGCATAAATGCCGCCGCCGCAATGACAGGAACAGTTACACTCAAAAACAGAATCATTAGCCGTCAGGCAACCGCAGGTCACGCGAACCGCCCCGCCGGACAGGGAGGTGTTACATCCGCCGGTAACGCAAACGTGGGAAACGCTACACGAGGTGTTTGAAGACAGGGCTATTGCCGCGCCGGAACAGTTTTGATACACTGTCCAGCTATCGCCGCCCCACAATACGGGAATATATTCTTCACTGCCAATCATATTTCTTGCCCCGCAGGCTTGATATGTTCCGCAGGATAGCTTATATTCATTTCAAACTCCTGTTGTTGGTGTCCCTTTGGTTTCCCCCGTCGGTGTTTGCCCCCCTTCACCGGCGGGGGTTTTCGGCTTAAGCGCCGGCCTGCCGGAGACTTCCGCCTCTTTTAAAAACAAATTGTTACACAGCCGTTACAGCCGTTACAGCCGTTGCCACGATTGGTGTCGATTGTACCGCCAGCCACTCCACAACCCATAGTGGGGCCTGTTCCTCCGCAGCAACCTATGCCGCATACTGTGCCAC
>Ga0192262_1159_pt1 | contig 11605 bp, 7 predicted proteins | sample Koala_Koa23_H3_FD_131285 | JGI IMG/M metagenome (GOLD analysis project Ga0192262, IMG submission 131285) | Enriched cells from koala feces incubated with labeled cellulose particles, San Francisco Zoo, California, United States - Koala_Koa2-3_H3 ... | reverse complement strand
ATTTTTGGCGCAATTTTAGCTGGCGGTACCGGCTCCCGTATGGGAAATTATACCCTTCCCAAACAATTCTTACCTCTTGGCGATATGCCCATTATTATTCATGTCGTAGAAAAATTTCTTGTTCACCCTAAAATTGACTGTGTCGTCATCGGTGTGAATCCCGAATGGCATCAATATATGTTGGACTTGATAGAAAAATATTTTCCCAATCAATCCAACTTACTTCTCGTTGATGGCGGCACCGACCGCAATAGTACGATTGACCACATCATCTGCGAAATACGCAAGCACAGCCAAAATGACGATGACATTATCGTTACTCATGATGCAGTTCGTCCGTTCGTCACCGTAAAGATGATTTCAGACAATATCACACTTGCAAAAAAATATGGTATATGCGATACAGTGATTCCAGCAACAGACACCATTGTCTATTCCGAAAATCATATGTATATTACAGATATTCCCATTCGGAAAAATGTCTATCAAGGTCAAACACCACAGAGCTTTCAAATTAAACTCTTTGAAGATGTCTATCACGCAATGACAAAAGAAGAACTAGACACCGTGACAGATGCCTGCAAAATGTTCATGCTAAAGGGTCATCAGGTCTATTTGACAGAAGGACACGTTTCAAATATCAAGATTACGTATGCGGATGATTACAAATCCGCACAGATTATGCTAGGTAGTATGAATGGAGAAAAAATGTCATGATCAATCATTTGTACCGACTAACAAGCCCATTTTTGATAGAACGCTGTTGCAGCGAAATAAACCTGCAAGACAAAAATCACTTGATTGTTCAGCCAAAAAAACTTTCGATTTGTAAAGCTGATATGCGATATTACTTCGGTCTGCGAGATGCTGCGGTTTTGGAAAAGCGACTGCCTATGGCACTTATCCACGAAGCTTGTGGTGAAGTATTATATGACCCGAATGGAATTTTTCAAAAACATCAAAAGGTCGTTCTTCTGCCAAATATCGGAGGAACAGATGATTTCTACTTGGAAAATTATCGCTTGGATTCTATATTTCGCTCCAGCAAGGCAGACGGCTTTATGCAAGAGCTAGTGTCAATTTCACCAGATCAAGTCGTTTCGTATCAAAGAGATGGTTACGATGATGTGTTTGCCTTTACAGAATTTATAAGCGTTGGCGTTCATGCAGTAGACAGCTTTTCGAAAATATCCCACAATAGAAGAAATCATATCTGCGTATTTGGCGACGGTGCATTGTCCTATGTGGTTAGTAGTGTATTAAAAAAGAAACTGCCACACACGAAAATTACAGTAATGGGAAAGCATCCCTCCAAACTACAATATTTCACATTTGTAGATAAAACTATAAATGTGAATTATCAAAAACCAAAAGCAGAATACGACCATGCATTTGAATGCACTGGTGGTAGTGGTTGTGCCAAAGCAATCAATCAAATTATTGATATTATTCACCCACAGGGAACAATTATGCTACTGGGAGTCAGCGAAGAGCCTGTAGCAATAAATACTCGCATAGTATTGGAAAAAGGTCTAACGCTCATGGGTAGAAGCCGTTCCGGCAAGAAGGATTTTGAACAAGCTGTGGAGATGATCACAACTGACCGTGTTTTTGCCTCTCGTATGAAACACTTGATTTCAGAAAAAATCGATGTTGCTTTTATCAATGATATTAGTCGTGCATTTGACCTTGCACAAACGGTTGACTTTAAGGTGATTATGAATTGGCTAATGTAATGACAAACCGAGAAATCGGCTTTTTTCAAAAAGAAATTAGATTGCTCTATCGTAACGGCATATTAGGAATACACTCCCTTGGACAGAGCATTTTGGGAATTTTATGTTATCATTTCTCCTCTCATAAAAATTCTAATGACGTAGAATTGCTCTACGCAAATCTCTATTGTAATCCTGCTAAAACTGTCGTTACATTATATCGTAATGGCGTGTTGCAAAGACGATTTTTACAGCAATGCTTTTTTGGCATGGGGAAAACATAAAATCCGTCGAAATACTCTCCAACAAAATCCAAACGATTCTCCAAAACCAATTTTTCCTACGGCGTTTTTACAATATTATGAGAAAGCGTTCTCCATGGCAAAACCCATCTCACAGGAACTGCAAGCAACATTTTTCAAAACCTGCGAAGCACGGTTAAAATATCACTTTTTTTTCCCACGAAAAAATCTTGATGTACCGCTTCCAATCGAATGTGAAAATTGGAGCGAGCGTTTCTTCACGTTGCTGGAAAAAACGGATCTGGAAATGATTTTACAGAGCGATATTTCAGATATGGCAATGCACTATTTTCTACGATTAAAAATGCAGCTTCCCAATTGTAAAACAAAACCATATTTCGAATGCAATTCTGATGGAATCATGCGTATTTCTGTATTACAGCACATCATTTTAGAAGAAAAATCGCTTATCTGCGAGATTCGGACAATCAAATGTATAGATGAAAAACTACAAATCTATGGTTATTTTCCATCTCAGATATTAAGCTATTTTCGCATTTGGGATTGGAATGCTGTCCGATTATACGCAGAGGATTCTTTAGGGCAACAAAATCCGCTGCCACTTTATGATTCAAGTTTGAGTTACTTTGAATCCTACGAGAAAACAACCTTTTTCGGCTTCTTTCGATTGCAAGTACCACTGATTCATCAAAACCAAATGAAAATAACTTGTAAAATTTATGGCAATATTGTGCCACTGAAGTGGAAATTTTCCAATACCGTTCCTATCACAAAGGATGGCGATTTTTTTCTGTACAATGATTATCGCATTTCTTTCAATCGCAGTATTTTTTTCATAGAATTGCTGCGGGCATCAGAGTTACGACGTGAGCAGCTTCATCTAATGGAAAAATATCCTAAAAACAGTACTGTTACACAAAAGCGAAAAGCTGTCTTAAATGTACAAAAACAGGAGCGAATTTGGCTTTATTCTGATTATGTATCTGTCCAAACCGACAACGGTGCATTTCAATTCCTGCACGATGTGCAAAAAGACGACGGCATCATGCGATTTTACGTGACAGCACGGGAGGATTTATTTGACGCTGGTGTTATCGACGCTAAATACACAGCACAAGTGCTACAATTCGGAAGCGAAGCGCATCAGATATACTTTTTAGCAGCAGAAAAAATTTTCGCAGCATTTGTAGATGCACCAAATTGTCTGAATCCTTTTTCTGATATAGATTTCCCATACTATATGGATTTGTTCCATGCAGAAATTATTTATTTACAGCACGGAATTTTACAAGCGCATATTCCTTGGAAATATTCCCCTGTTTCAGAACAATTTCACGCTGATAAGCTTGTAATATCTTCAAAATTTGAAATGGAACAGCTGATACAAAAATATCATTTTTTTCCCGATCAGCTTCTGCCTATGGGAATGCCACGATATGACATAATTCCGAAGCTGAGAACTTATGGGAAAAAAATTTTATATGCACCTTCATGGAGAGCCTTTATAGAAGATGTCCTCAACTCTACTTTTTGGAAGAAGATAATGGCTTTTTTACGCAATCCATCGTTGGAACATTTTTTAGAAACATATAACTTAGAATTGGATTTTAAGCTGCATCCTATGTTTGAAAAATACGCAAAAAATATACAACAAATCAGTCCAAGAATTGTACTGCGGAACGGATGGGTCTCACAGGAGGAATATCAAATTTTTCTGACGGATTTTTCTTCTTATGTGTTCGATTTTGCGTATTTGAAAATTCCAGTAATTTATTTTTTGCCAGATGCAACGGAATTTCAGACAGGTGCTTATCAATACCGAGAATTGGATCTGGCTTATGCGGACGGCTTTGGTAATCTTTTTACACAAGCAGAACAAGTAGTGACAGAACTCTACCACATTGCAGAAAATCATTTTCAACCGGAAGAAAAATTTCTTTCTCGTATGGAACAATTCTTTCTACCTACAGAAAACTGTCGAGAACGATTGTATGCAATGTGTTTCACAGACGGATCCATATCGTCCGTCACCAACAGCGAATTTATGGAGTGATGATAATAAACATGACAAATCTAAACAACATGGGGATTTTTCAAGGGTTTGAGGATGAACAAGCACATACAATTGCAGCACAGCTGCAACAGCGAAATGATGAAATAGCAAAGATGAAAAAGAAACAAAAACCATTTCTTCGCATTACCAAAATTGCTTTCAAAAGAATCATCTTGAATATTGAAGGTGAAATTGGAGGCTGGGATTATCTGCTTGAACAAACAGACTGGACCAAACTAAAAAATCACTATGGTGTTCGATTTGTATCAGACGATCGGAAGCGGGTTTTTTATCCAGATTATTTTGAAGTAGATTCCGAAGGAAAATTTCAAATCAAATTGAACATTATGTGTTCTAATAAAGAACTGCCACTGCAAACAGGATTGTACGATCTAGTATTATTTCAAAAGTATCCAAAATATGAGAACGAGACAAATTGGACAAAAGATCCAAAAGGAGATTTATTGCGCTCTGGTACAAACCTCTATCGATTACGCTACGACGACGATGGTTATGTTCAAGAAAAAAAACTTTTAACGCAAGAATATCCCGCATTTATTGATGAGACACTTCCACATTTGTGCAACAATCTAGTAAAAAATCCATGGAATTTCAAGGTAAATAAAACAAAGTTTAGTTGGCTTCATGTCTTATCCAATGAAGATATGGATACGGCTAGATTTCAACTTTCTGTAAATTATATGCCTTTCCCGAATTATGGTGTATTGTTCTTACATCACAAGCTACGACTTCAAAAAATTCGCATTGGACTTTCCACATGGAAAGGGAATATCTATAAAGATATCGCCGATTTTAAGATGTGGACGTTTCAAAAATTAAATTGCCTTTTTCAGAAATTCGCCAAACATGAGGGCAATATCATTCTATTTTGCTCTAATGCCCGTGCAGAAATTGGTGGAAACGAAAAATTTATTTATGACCGTATGTTAGAACGAAACCTCGACAAAAAATTTCAATTTCGCTTCGATTTCAAAAATAACATCAATACCAATCGTTCTATTTGGAAAATGATTAAATTTGACTATTATTTAGCAACCTCTGATGTGATTGTCCTAGACGATTATTATCCGATTATCTATGACTTGAAATACGACAAACGTGTAAAGGTCGTGCAAGTTTGGCACGCCTGCGGTGCTTTTAAAACAGTGGGATTTGAACGAATTGGAAAAAAAGATGCTCCTCACTTTAACTCCCTGACGCACAAATGCTACACACACGTCATCGTCAGCTCTGAAATCTCTGCAAAACACAATGCAGAAGCGTTTTGCCTCTCCGAAGATAAATTTTACATTACAGGAATTCCTCGGACAGACTTGTTTTTTAACCAATCCTATCGAGAAATTACTACAGAGAAAATGCTGGAGTGCTTTCCACAGTGTAAAGGGAAAAAAGTATACCTATATGCGCCAACATTTCGTGGCACTAACGCAAGAGATGCATATTTCCCATTCGGTGCAGTAGATTTGGAACAATGGGGACAATTGTTGGAAGAAGAAGACGCCATTCTAATTTTAAAAATGCATCCTTTTGTCACACAGCATATGGATATTCCCAAGAATTATCGAGATCGGATTTTAGATGCTACCGACTACAGAGAAGTCAACGACATTTTATTTTTGGTAGACATATTGATTACAGATTATTCTTCTGTTATCTATGAAATGTCTTTATTACGCAAACCTATGATATTTTATGCATTTGATCAACATTCTTATGAATATTCCCGTGATTTCTATGAACCGTATGAGGAAACAGTTCCAGGAAAAATCGTCCACGATTTTGACGAGTTGATAGACTGCTTACGGAATGGTGATTACGAATATTATAAAATGGATCATTTCATTCAAAAAAATTTCGCACATACCGACGGAAAATCTACCGATCGTATCATTGATCAGATTTTCTTAGACAAAAAACGATAGAATAAGAAAAACCGTACCTACTTTGAAAACAAAGAAGGTGCGGTTTTTATGTATAACACCTTGTCCGCTTGCATACACTACTGTATCACACAAAAAGGCGGTGATTTCATGCATAGACGGAAAAAGCGTCAAAACTTCATCTTTTTTGGATTTTTAAGCGTTATGGCTATTCTTCCCCTCATCGCCACATTATAAAAAAGCGATGCAGACGTTCCTTCTGCGTTTTCCCTGTCCGACACATCGGAAAATTCTACAGACACCGAGGCGTGGTATAATCTGGAGGATAACTGGAACGTTGCATCCGATGGATTCGGCTGGCAAGAAGAAACAGTGCCTGCCGTCACATTCAGCATAATCGAAAGCACCACAGAAGCAACTAATTCAGAAAATGCCGGCGAAAAGCCCTATCCCACTCAATGGACACTGAATACAGACACAACCGTTCAACGCACCTATTATGGTACATATTCCGGAACACGTTTTTTTAACCTTGCTGACGGTGGACAGGTACAAAATAAAACAAACCTTTCCAACACTGCATTGCTTGCTGAATCGAAGCTTTCACCCGCATTCACCATTGATTTAGAGAGCGGCGAGCCACAAGTACTCATTATGCATACCCACACAACAGAATCCTTTGAGCCATACATTCGCTCCAGCTTCGACACCAGTTTTAATTATCGCACTACAGATTCTGCATATAATGTCATCGCTGTTGGAAATGCTATTACAGAACAACTCGAAGCCGCCGGAATTGCAGTAATTCACGACACCACCATTCATGACTATCCTTCATATAATGGCTCATATGAGCGCAGTGCCGAAACCGTAAAAGCGATTCTGGCGGAATATCCTACTATTTGTGTAGTACTAGACGTTCATCGAGATACCATTCAAGATGGGAATACACTGTTGTAGCCAGTGGTAGAAATCGATGGAAAAGAATCCGCACAGGTGATGATTATCTCCGGCTGTGATGATGGCACAATGGATATGCCTCAATATCTTCAAAACTTTCACTTTGCTTGTCGTTTCCAATCTAGTATGGAGAGTCGATATCCAGGACTGACCCGTCCCATCCTGTTCGACTATCGCAAATATAATCAAGATTTAACTACAGGTAGCCTTCTTATTGAAGTGGGAACCCACGGGAACACATTGGAACATGTGGTATATGCAGGAGAACTTGTGGGAAAATCTCTCGCTGAAACGCTACTCCAATTAGCCGAATAGGAGGTCTTTATGTCCTAAAAAAGAAGGCGTCGCTTACGCAAAATTGCTGTCGGACTATTATTATACCTGATTCTGTGGGGATTCTTCTGGTGTTTTCTTTTAGTAGAGACACGTTCCTACAACCGACTCACCCACGAACCGGTGACAATGGCACAGCTGACCATACAAAACAACAGCGTGACGCTCCGCCTAGCGGAACACGCTTCCACATGGTATTATCCAGACGATATGGAATCGGTCTATTTTTGGATTGCCACCTTGCCCTCTGCTTCCATCGATTGGGCAATCACCACCTGGCAGCTGCTTTGGAACAATTGCCACTGAATCCGTTCAAACCAGCGGTGTCATACGTTTTCGAAGTCGTTTTGACATTCCCTCGCCATGAATGGCATAAAATCGATTCAGCTCTCCCCGATAGACAAGCTTTGCTGCCGGCAGATGACGCAAATCATCTGGCGTGTATAAAGATGGAGATTTTTCCAGTGTTACACCTGTGTATTCCAAAATTCGAGCTACAAATTCTGCACAGTGCATCTTTCTTTGCCGCATCCAACAAATATGCAAATAAGTAGTACACAATCCCAATAAGTTATAGGAGTAACGAGAGCGACACAATTTAAAATGATCTAAATAGACGGTCAGTTTCCGCTTTGATTCTATCGTCAAAGGAATCACATAGATCTCACACGGAATCTGCTGAAACATACCAAATGTCCCCTTCCCTATTACTTCTTGGTTAAATGTCGCCGGCAATGGAAAATGGCGAAACGTTCGACAAAAACTATAAATTTCTTCCAGAGATAAATCTAACGCAATAGAGGCGTAATTATAAGGTTTTTTTGTAAATAACTGTATAAATTTCAAAACTCTGGTACCCGTTTGACTTAGTAAAATAAACATATATTCTTGCATTTCATCACTCAATTCGTTTGTTTTCTATGTTCTTCAAATATTATATCATACCCTCTTGCATTTTTCAAGGGAATATGGTATAATATTTTTTGTTGAGTCGTTTTTATATGCGCCTGTAGCTCAGCTGGATAGAGTGTCAGACTCCGACTCTGAAGGTCGTGCGTTCGAATCGCATCAGGCGTACCAAAATTTAAAATCTGATTTTATTACAAAAGAAAGTCGCATTTTATATGTGGCTTTCTTTTTTATTCAATCGTTAATCTTCCGACTCTGACAACAATTCCAATAGCGCATCACGATTGATATTTCCGTCCAGAGAAGCACCGCCAGAAATCACTTGATCACTTAGCTCACGTTTTGCATTCTGTAAATCCACAATTCTCTCTTCAATCGTCCCTTTTGTCACAAGTTTTGTTACAAATACCGTTTTGTCCGTCCTGTCCCATTCGATAGACACAGTCTGTCGCCTGATCTTCCGCTGCGGCATTCCACCACGGGTTGAAATGAATGACGTGATCTGCGGCAGTCAAATTTAATCCAGTTCCTTCTGCTTTTAGTGAAAGAAAAAAGACGTCATATGCGCCAGACTGAAACGCATTAACCATATCTCGCCGCTTTTCTTTTGAATCCTTTCCGGATAAATACAGACAATTTAGCCCATGGCGATTTGCCTCTTCTAAAAGTGCCTCCAGCATGGTCGTAAACTGTGAAAAAACAAGAGCGTGATGTCCAGACTCCTTTAATCCACAAAGCAGCTCCATACAAGCGTCTACCTTGCCCGAACCTCCGTGATAATTTTCCAAATATAATTCCGGTGTACAGCAAAGCTGTCGCATTCGTGTTAAAGCTGCCAAAAGCTTAATCTGATCACGGCTGACATCTGCATCCGTAGCGTTTAACAGTTGCTGGCGCATTTGCTGTTCTTGGGTGCGATAAAGCAAGCTCTGTTCTTTCGTCATCTCCACGTAATGTACATTCGTCACTTTTTCCGGCAGTTCTCGCAACACATCTTCCTTTTTACGCCTTAAAATGAATGGTGCAGTCATCCGCTGCAGCTGTGCTAATGCCATCTTGTCGCCGTCTAGAATTGGTTTCTCCATTTCCTTGCGAAATTGCAGATAACGATAGAGGTAACCAGGCATAAGAAAATCGAAAACGCTCCAAATATCTACAAGTCGATTGGAAATCGGTGTGCCTGTCAGCGCAAAGCGATGCTTCGCTTGTACGGTCTTTACCGCCTTTGCCGCCTGTGTTTCCGGATTTCGAATGTATTGTGCTTCATCCAAAATGCAGCAACCATATGTATGTACCTTATACAATTCCACATCCCGTCGAAATAGATCGTACGACGTAATGTACACATCTGCCAACTGTTCTATTTGGCTTCTTCGGGTATCTGCTGTGCCAGTGACGAGATGTACACGCAGCGTCGGTGCAAACCGTTCTATTTCCGATTGCCAATTATACAACAACGACGCAGGGCAAACAACCAATGCTGTGGATTGCAAATATAACAGCAGCGTTATTACCTGAACGGTCTTACCAAGTCCCATATCATCGGCTAAAATCCCACCTAATCCACAGTCTGCAAGAGTTGCCATCCAACGAAACCCATCCTTTTGGTAGCTGCGCAAAGAAGCGTTCAGTGTCTCCGGCACGTCATAATCGCTATCACGATAATCTCGTATCGTACGAATTAACTTCTTAAAATCCGTAGAACGCTTCAAATCTATGTTTGCATTTTCATCGGTTAACAGGTCGTTGATATATTTGGCACGAAATTCCGGTACCTGACCGTGCGTTTTTCCATTCATTTCAACGGTATGACACATCTCGGACAATACCGCAAGGCTGCCGTCCTCTAAGCTGAAAAAATCGCCGTTTTCCAATCTATAATACCGCTTTTTCAATTGGTATGCATGGAGCAGCTGTTCCATTTCCTCTTGAGATAGCTCCTCTGAATGAATGTCCACGTCCAGTAATCCACCAGCCAAGCGTAACCCTACCTGAACATTCGGTGTCTGTCGAATACGCATCGACTTTAAACTGTCTTCAACAAACACTTCGCCTTTTTCCCGCAGTGTATCCATACCTTGCTTCAAAAATAAAAATAGGGCGTCTTCACTCATTATCTTTAAAATTTCTGGGTTGCTTGTCGTAGTGAAATACTGTAAAATTAATCCCTTTACTGGCTCTTCCAAATCAGAACAGCGATATTCTCCCGTATGCACATAAAAAAGCGGATAATCTGCACTGCCATAACGCACCATCGGCTTCAAGCAAAGTGCGTCATCACGAGTCAAATAAAACGAAAATTCTGGTGTCTGTGGCATATACTCACTTAAGTCAACACGTTCCAGCTGAATATCCACATAGGGACTTAACATCGGCAGAACATTACCGCAAAAGCTGCGATAATCCTCTTTGCTCAAAAATTCTGTGACAAAATCTTCGTTATATCCTTTTATCGTTGCCAATCGAAAAAAGGGCAGTACCTTTTCTACAAAATCTTCGGTACAATGATAAATCGTATCCTCGTACAGATAATAGCCATGATCTGTCATGCAAAGTTCTTCAATACAGGGAATTTTCACCCATGCTCCTCGTCGTTTTTCAGCGGAAAGGCATAAATAAAGCGACGGATTCTCTTCAACAATCGGATAGGAGAGGTTATCTATGATAATTTCACCACCAGAATAAAGATGCAATACTTGTGAAATCTCATCGTTCGAGCATCTTATCGATCGATACTGAAGCTGACAATTCCAATGGGAATCTATATCGTAAACCTGATCAAAGACCGCCTGCTCCAGAATTTTTAAAATTCTCCTGCTCTCCTCATCAAACATTTCTAGTGTATGAACAAATTTCAACTGCTTTCCGTATTGATAATCCACACCATTTAAAACATTATGCACCAGAAGTGCAATATCTTTTACCACATACATCCGATCTACACCGATTCTACAAGAAATCTTCCATTCGTTTCGAGAGCTTTTTACTCCTCTCGTCGTGCGCAGTTCAATGTCTAAATGTACTGTACCCTTTTGAATGCCAGAGGAAATCTGATTATGAGAAGCAGCGTTATATAAATTCAACGCATTGGCAAGTGCGCTCGAAGTATCGCTTTTTTTCTTTTTCGCTTTTTCCGTTTTTTCTTCGACTTTTCCACGCATTGCCGCCGATTCCATTTCAATATATTCCAGTCCCAATGCAATGCAGTGTTTGCACATTCCGATATATTTTCGATATGCAGCACAATTGCACTTATAATCCTCGATTTCATAATCTGGATTTTCTGTATTCAATGTCAGAGAAACGTGATAAAATTCTCGATAATTACCGCAGACTTTTCCAGAAATCACCAGCTGATTATCATCCGACCAATTCTGTTGCAATGCACTAACCGATTTTTTCGATTGTAATTCCTCTCCGGAACAATAAAAACTCGTTCGATCGCAATTTTTACGAATCTCTTTTTTGTCA
>Ga0192262_1156_pt1 | contig 11844 bp, 10 predicted proteins | sample Koala_Koa23_H3_FD_131285 | JGI IMG/M metagenome (GOLD analysis project Ga0192262, IMG submission 131285) | Enriched cells from koala feces incubated with labeled cellulose particles, San Francisco Zoo, California, United States - Koala_Koa2-3_H3 ... | reverse complement strand
ACTTTACCAATGTTGCCAAAGGGATCTGTTTTCACACCGGCTACGGAAGGCATTGGAATTTCTTCGATCAGGTCTTTGGTGTTTTTGATGTAGTAATCGGTAGAGAAATAGATTGTTCCCCGGAGGAATTCCATATCGAAACCTAAGTCGGTCTGTTCGGATGTTTCCCAGATCAGGTTCCGGTTGGGGATGGTTGTCAGTCCTACTCCTTTGATGGGGTTTTCGTGTGAATTTCCTAAATAGATATATTCTCCTGTCTCTTCCAGGTTGCTGGCATAGGAATAGTTGTTCACTATGTTTACATTACCGATCTGTCCCCAACTGGCACGTAGTTTCAGCAGAGAGATTGTGGACGGATTGAAAAACTCTTCGGAAGATATTTTCCAGGCTCCTGAAACGGCCGGGAAGATACCGGAGTTGTTATCTTTAAATAACTTGGAGGAAGCGTCCCGGCGCAGGCTCGCTGTCAGGATATACCGGTCGTCATAGGAGTAGGCGGCTCTTGCGAAGGCAGATACCTGTGAAAGCTGGGTTTTTACTTCTGCCGGTTTTGTTTTGGACCAGTCCCCGCTATTGACTACATGTTGGGAATAGGTGCTTTCGTCAGAAAAATCATAGGCCGCGACTTCCAGTTCATTGAAGCCTTCATAACTCATCGAGTAACCGGCCATGGCACTGACTAAGTGTTTGTCGAAGGTCCGGTCAAAAGTCGCCACGGTTTCCCATAGCCACGTATTCTTTCTGGAATACCGGAGCTTACGGGAGTTTTCATCATTGGTCTTTCCGATCTCTGTCACCCGGGAGGTGAATTCTTCATACCGTTTGTTTTCTGTCGAAGCTGAAAAGTCTGAGCGCAGTTTTAATCCTTCCCGGATATCAAAGGCTAATGAGGTGGTGGAGAACAGTGTCTGTTCCGGACGGTACTGGTTGAGTCGCTTCAGATAGGCTACGGGGTTCGCTACTTCACCGAATGTTCCGGCTACCCCCAGGTCTTTGGCCCATAAGGGAACGGTTCCCCCGAACTGCCTGTTCCCGTTGGAATCTAATACGTAGTTCCCGTTTTGGTCTGTTTCATAGACTGTTGCGGAAGGGGGCATAAACATGGCGGAGGCAATGACCCCTGTGTGGCTGCTGGTGTTCAGGTCTCCCTGGCCGTTGTAATATTTATAGTTTATCCGTTCGGATAGCGTGAGCCATCTGTTTATTTTCAGGTCCATATTCAGTTTCCCTCCGAAGTTCTCTGCGAAGGTGTTTTGCAGGGTGCCTTCCGACTTGCTGTATTCTGCAGAGGCATAGGCTTTCAGCTCTTCGCTGCCGCCTGTCACTGTCACAGCATACCGCTGGATAAATCCTGTCCGGAAGATTTCATCGATCCAGTTGGTCCGGGTGGTCTGGCCGTAGGAATAGAGCTCCGGATTGATCCCGGAAGGAATGGAAACACCGCTCACATGGGCCGCATCGGTACGTACTTTGACATATTCCTCTGCATTCAGCATCTCAGGCTTGCGCGCCGCAGACTGTATGCCGAAGTTTGCACGGGCTGTTACGGCAGCTTTCCCGGCTTTCGCTTTTTTAGTGGTGATCAGGATGACTCCTCCGGAACCGACATTGGTTCCATAGATTGCTGCGGAGGCCGCGTCTTTCAGTACGGTGATGGACTCTACATCTTCCATATTGAAAGGGGCTCCGGATATTCCGTCTACTACGTAGAGTGGTTCTTCCTCGTTTCGTGTGCCTCTGTTCTCTGCGGTTGCTTTTCCCCGTGATCCTCTGCCCCGAATGGTGACGGACGGTTTTTTCAACGGGTCTCCTCCGTTACTGGAGATCGTCACGCCGGCAATCTGTCCCTGCAAAGCTCCTACTATATCTGTCGCACGGCTTTTTACACTTTCGTTGATCTCTTTGTTGGTTGCAGCTACGGACAGGTTGGCTTTCCGTGACTCCTGTCCGTACCCTAACACGACTACTTCATTCAGAGCGGTGGAGGATTCTTCCAGCAGCACATGGATCACCGTGCGGGTTCCTACAGATATACTCGTCGTCTGATAGCCTACGTAGCTGATCCGGATCTCACTGTCGGGAGCCACTTTCAGGGTGTAGTTTCCATCATAGTCGGTGATTGTACCCTGGTTGGTTCCCGGATTAAAAACGGATGCTCCGATAATGGGTTCCCGGGTACGGGCATCCTGTACATTTCCGGAGATGGTGATCTCCTGGGCATATACGTAGGCCGTACATACTAAGAAAACAAATAAATTAACAAGTTTCATGATTAAAAATTAATTTAGTGTTCAGTTGATTCTATTATTTTATGGAATATGTGTGTGTTCGGGTAAATACCTGTGAATCGTTGTGACTGGGGGCCGTAGGCGAAGACAGGAACCATGATGGGGGTGTGATCGTCTGTCATATATACGGCGGTGATGTGGTTCCGGTCCGGATGGCCATCCACTAAGGTCAATCCTCCGGTTTCATGGTCAGCGGTGACGATCACTAATGTTTCCCCGTTCTGATCGGCAAATCTCAATGCTTCTGCAACGGCCAGGTCAAATCCTAAGGTTTCCATGATGGAATTAGGCAGGGAATTGGCATGTCCGGCATAATCAATTTTGGCTCCTTCTACCATCAGAAAGAATCCCTCTTTTTCCTCTTTCTCCAGTTTGCGGATCGTTTGCCGGGTTACTTCTGCCAGCAGGTGCAGGTTTTCCGGAGTGGTTGCCTGTCCCATCCGTTCGTCTATGCAAATCACTTTTTTACCGGTTAACAGGAGGGAATCGGTTGTTTCTATGAGATCGTAGGTTTGGACCAGTTCCTTTTCCAATGGTTTGTTCCGGACCAGGTTATCTAATAACTCTTTTCCGCTTCCGCAAAGGACAGCAAGTGAACCGTTTGCCAACCAGGGAAGAATCTCTCCGGCGTGGTCTCTTTCTGTGGTATGACCATAGAACGCCGCGGGAGTAGCACCTGCTATGTTACCGAAAGTAACTACGCCGCAACTCCTGTTTTGTTTGGCAAGCCGTTCGGTAAGAGTTTCGTAGATTTCACCGGTTTCGCTCATAGAAATATGACGGTTATTATTGGATTGTCCGGTGGCAAGGCTGCTTCCGGCTCCGGCAGAGTCTGTGGTGTAGGCGTCTTTGGTCTGGGTTCGTTGCAGGCCTATCTGTTTTAGTTGAAGCATACTTAATCCCTGGTTGACGGCATCTGCCACACATACCTGTGATAGTCCCATCCCGTCTCCGATCAATAGGATCACATTTTTTGCCGGTCTGGCTGCGCCGTCTGAAAGAAAAGTAGGCTGGTAGAGCTCTATCGTTTTTTCCAGATGCCGGCTTTCGGCATGAAAGCCGGTGAACCGGGCGGTTGTTTGATCCAGCCGGTCGGTCCGTATGATGGTTGCCTCCTGGCTATCCGTTTCATTCAGGGCAAAGTTCTTTTGTTCAAAGTTCCGGAAGAAGGCCGTGCAGGCTTCCGGTTTATCAGTGTTGATATAATCTATTCCCATAAAATAGAAGGTGTTCCATGCGGTCATGGAATCCGGGCTTCCCCAGAAACGGATGGGCTTCCCTTGCGAATGGGCTTTCTGAATAATTTCTTCCAGTTTCTTTTTTTTCGGCTGCGATGATAGAGCCTTTGCCGTTCCATACGGAATGTTTCCGGAAAGGTTCACTGAAAAGAGCGATCCGTTTCAGTTGTTCCGGCGTGTAGTGGATGTGAATGAGCCCGTCGAAGCTGATATATTCCGGATAGGTGTGGAATGTTCCGGGAGAAGGGATATCTCCGCTTATGATAATGCGCACGGCAAAAGGATTGATGGCCGGATTAAAGACTTCCGGATAGAGGTCCAATTGTTTGACTAACAATTGCATCACCTGTTCCCGGTCGCTTTTGATATCGATCAGGAGATCCGGGATTTCATTGGAGTGGGCCCACGCTTTCCCGTTATTTCTCCGGAACAGTTCCACGAGAGGTTGCACATAGAGTTTCTCAAAAGTGGGAGCTGTTTCCAACTCTTCCCGGTCATGTGCGACTACTAATTGTTCCGGGTCGGCCGGTGAAAGGTAGAGATCGGCCTCGATGGAGTGAACCTGTTGGGAATAGGCCTGGTAGAAGGGGACTAACTGTCTGTAATCATTGTGTGAATGGATGCGGACCGGGGATTTTGACGTAGCGTATGAAGATAGACTTAGTAGAAATAGTAAGGCCGTAAAGAGTTTGATTTTCATCGTTTTGAGTGTTTTTATCCTTTTTTCTTAATTTGCTGCAAAGCAATACATTTTATGTTAAGGGAATATTACAATAGAGTAAAAATAGGGTTACCGGTAACAGGAGGAAGAAAAGGGGGTTCGTTAAATTTTGAGTTATCCGAATGATTTAGGGAGGGGGATTATTTACAATTTTCCCTAATTTATATACCTTTGCCGGGCTTTGAACAAGCCATTCCCTGGATTGTTAATTACATTATTGGAGGTGAAGAATATATGCAAGGATCGGAATCCATTATCAGTGTCAGCCATGTTTCCAAATATTATGGAGAGAAAGCTGTTTTAAATGACGTAAGCTTAGAGGTCCGGAAGGGAGAGTTTGTTACGATCCTGGGGCCTTCCGGTTGTGGTAAAACGACCTTATTAAGGCTGATCGCCGGCTTTCAGACGGCAACGGAAGGGGTGATTATGATCGGAGGTAAAAATGTGACCCAGACACCTCCTCATAAACGTCCGGTGAATACGGTCTTTCAGAAATATGCTTTGTTTCCCCATTTGAATGTGTTTGATAACATCGCTTTTGGCCTGAAATTAAAGAAGATGGCTTCTTCACTGATTGAGAAGAAAGTGAAGCAGGCATTGAAGATCGTGGGCATGACGGATTATGAGTTCCGGGATGTGGATTCGCTGTCCGGGGGGCAACAGCAGCGTGTGGGGATTGCCCGTGCGATTGTGAATGAACCGGATGTGTTGCTGCTGGATGAACCCTTAGCTGCCCTGGACCTGAAAATGCGGAAGGATATGCAGATGGAGTTGAAAGAGATGCACCGTTCGCTGGGAATCTCGTTCCTGTATGTGACACATGATCAGGAAGAGGCCCTGACGCTGAGTGACCGGATTGTGGTGATGAGTGAAGGGAAGATCCAGCAGGTGGGAACTCCGGTAGATATTTATAATGAACCGGTAAATGCTTTTGTGGCTGATTTTATCGGCGAGAGTAATATCCTGAACGGACTCATGGTGAAGGACCGGCTGGTCCGGTTTGCCGGACATGAGTTTGAGTGTGTGGATAAAGGTTTTGGTGAGAATATGCCGGTGGATGTGGTAATCCGCCCGGAGGATATTTATATTTTTGATGTGTCGGATGCTGCCATGCTGACCGGAAAGGTAACTTCCTGTATTTTTAAAGGGGTACATTATGAAATGATGGTGGATACACCGAATGGATATGAATTCCTGGTACAGGACTACCATCAGTTTGCGGTCGGACAGGAAGTCGGACTGCTTGTGAAGCCGTCGGATCTGCACGTAATGGAGAAAGAAAGGCTTTTCAATACCTTTGTAGGTAAGATGGTGGATGAGACCCATGTAGAGTTTCTGGGACATACGTTTGAGTGTTCGGAAAGAAAGGATATTCCGGTGGGGTCGGAAGTGACTGTGGAGATTGATTTCCATCATGTGATCCTACAGGATAATACAGAAGACGGGATGATTACAGGAGATGTGAAGTTTATCCTGTATAAAGGTAATCATTACCATCTGACGGTTTTTACGGATTGGGATGAGGATATCTTTGTGGATACACAGGATGTGTGGGATGATAGTGACCGGGTGGGAATTACGATCAGCCCGGAAAGTATCCGGATTTACCCGGTAAATAAATAAGGGAGGTGGATATATGGAAAAGATAACTGCTTTTCTGTCAAAACGAAGGAACTGGACAATCCCGTATGCGTTGTTTCTTTCTGTTTTCGTGGTCATGCCTTTGGTGTTGATTGCCTGGTATGCCTTTACGGATGTGGACGGATCTGTCACAGGGGAGAACTTCCGTAAGTTTATGCAACATCCGGAAGCGTTGAATACCTTTATTTATTCGGTGGGGATTGCAATTATTACTACCCTGGTTTGCCTGTTACTGGGCTATCCGGCTGCTTATATTCTGAGCCGGGCGGGTTTTAAAAGCTCCAATACGATGGTGGTTTTGTTTATCCTACCGATGTGGATCAATATTCTGATCCGTACACTGGCAACTGTGGCTTTGTTCGATTTCCTGAATCTTCCGTTGGGAGAAGGAGCCCTTGTCTTCGGAATGGTCTATAATTTCCTTCCTTTTATGATCTATCCGATTTATAATACGTTGCAAAAGATGGATCAGAACCTGATCGAAGCGGCGCAGGATCTGGGTGCAAATCCGGTCCAGGTATTTACAAAAACCGTATTCCCTTTGTCGATGCCCGGAGTGGTAAGTGGGATTATGATCGTGTTTATGCCGACGATCTCTACGTTTGCGATTGCAGAGTTACTGACGATGAATAATATTAAGTTGTTTGGTACGACTATTCAGGAAAATATTAATAATGGTATGTGGAACTATGGAGCTGCGCTGTCACTGATCATGTTGTTGCTGATTGGCATCACCGGTCTTTTTAACGGGGATGGGGACAAGGCTTCGAATGAGGGAGGGCTGATCTGATGATGAAATATCTGGGAAAGGCTTATTTGTGGTTGTTGCTGCTATTGTTGTATGCTCCGATCCTGATCATTATGATCTTTTCCTTTACGGAGGCGAAAGTACTGGGAAACTGGACTGGGTTCTCTACTAAATTATATACCTCTCTTTTTTTGCCGGTGGGGTCCATCGGTCCCTGATCAATGCGATTTGGAATACACTGGCAATCGCTGTGATCGCTGCAACTGTATCTACACTGCTGGGAAGTGTTGCTGCGATCGGGATCTATAACCTGCGGGTCCGGGCCCGGCAGGCGATTGGCTTTGTGAATAGTATTCCGATCCTGAATCCGGATATTATTACCGGGGTCTCTCTTTTCCTGTTGTTTGTCAGTTTTGGTATTTCGCAGGGGTTTACGACTGTGGTGCTGGCTCATATCACTTTTTGTACGCCTTATGTGGTGCTGAGTGTCATGCCCCGCCTGCGGCAGATGAACCAGAATATTTATGAAGCGGCCTTGGACCTGGGGGCTACTCCTTTCCAGGCCTTACGGAAGATCATTCTGCCGGAGATCCGTCCGGGAATGATCAGTGGCTTCATTCTGGCTTTTACCCTTTCGATCGATGATTTTGCTGTCACTATTTTTACGATCGGTAACGAGGGGCTTGAAACTCTTTCCACCTATATTTATGCAGATGCCCGTAAAGGGGGACTGACACCGGAGTTGCGTCCTTTATCTACAATTATTTTTGTGGCTGTCCTGGTGCTACTCATCATTATTAATAAACGTTCCGCAAGGATTAACAGGAGTAAAGAATGAAGAAATGGATGTATATGGTGACCGTTTGTCTGATCGTGGGAAGTCTGTTCTCTTCCTGTGGCCGGACGGATGAGCAGCGGATGAAGATTCTGAAGATCTATAACTGGGCGGATTATATAGACGAAGAGGTATTAGATGATTTTACCTACTGGTACAAAGAGCAGACGGGAGAGGATATCCGGATCATTTACCAGGTATTTGATATTAATGAGATCATGTTGACCAAAATTGAACGGGGACATGAGGATTTTGATGTGGTTTGTCCTTCTGAGTATATCATTGAACGGATGTTGAAAAAAGATCTGCTGTTGCCTATTGAGCGGAATTTTGGGAATACGCCGGACTATACGGGAAATATTGCTCCCTACATCCGGGAACAACTGGATAAGATTAGCCAGCCGGGACACCGGGCGAATGACTATAGTGTGGCTTATATGTGGGGAACTGCGGGCTTGCTCTATAATAAGGCGTTTGTCACAGAGGAAGAGGTAGAAAGCTGGTCTTGTTTGTGGGACCCGAAGTACCGGGGTAAGATCCTGATGAAAGATAGCTACCGGGATGCGTATGGAACAGCTATTATTTATGCGCATGCCGAAGAACTGGAGGCCGGAACGGTTACGGTGGAGAAGCTGATGAATAATTATTCTCCGGAAGCGATCGCGTTGGCAGAGCAATACCTGAAAGATATGAAACCAAATATTGCAGGTTGGGAAGCTGATTTCGGGAAGGAGATGATGACTAAAAATAAGGCGTGGATCAATTTTACCTGGAGTGGGGATGCGGTCTGGGCGATTGAAGAGGCTGAGGCTGTGAATGTGGAATTGGATTATGAAGTCCCGGTAGAGGGTAGTAATATATGGTATGATGGCTGGGTGATCCCAAAATATGCACGGAATGTGAAGGCGGCCAGTTATTTTATTAACTATCTTTGTCGTCCGGATATTGCCTTGCGCAATATGGATGAGATCGGATATGTAAGTGCTGTGGCTACTCCGGAGATCCTGGAGGCGAAAATTGACAGTACGTTAACGGATTATTATGATCTGAGCTATTTTTTTGGTGAAGGTGCGGAACGTATTCCTATTGATCCGGTTCAGTATCCTGACTATGAAGTGGTCCGGCGATGTGCGATGATCCGTGATTTTGGAGACCAGACGGATCTGGTGCTGGAAATGTGGAGCCGTGTCAAAGGAGACAATCTGAACACAGGGATTGTTTTATTGATCTTTTTAGTTTTTGGTTTCCTGTTTGTGTGGTTGGCCTGGCAAAAAATCCGGAAATACAAGCAAAGGCAACGCCACCGGAGCAGAAGACGAAGTCATAGGAAATTAATCAAATGGAAGGAATAAAGAACCTCATTCTGGATTTTGGTGGTGTGATCATCAATCTGACTCGTAATCGCTGTATTGAAGCATTTGAGCAGTTGGGGGTGAGTGATATCCGTGAGTTTATTACCAACAATCACCAGCATAAAGATCTGTTTATGCAACTGGAGTTGGGACGGATCACCCGGCAGGAGTTCCATGATGGTATCCGTCATTTGTCCCGCATGTCTTTTTCGGATGAAGAGATTGACCGGGCCTGGATACTGATGCTGGATGATATTCCTCCGGCAAAGCTGGATCTGTTGTTGGAACTACAACAGCAATACAATGTACTTTTGCTGAGTAATACCAATGAGATCCACTGGCAGTGGGCGGAGCAAAATTCTTTTGTCTATAAGGGACATCTGGCCAAAGACTTTTTTAATAAGATCTATCTTTCCTATGAATTGAATATGCTGAAACCGGATGCTGATATATTTGAATATGTACTCCGGGATGTGAATATCCTTCCTGAAGAAACTTTTTTTATTGATGATGCCTTAGTCAACTGCCGTACGGCAGAAGCGTTAGGGATCCGCAGTTACACGCCTGAACCCCGTGAGGACTGGTCATTTCTGTTTAAGTAAGGGATCACTATCCAAGGGGCTTTCACTACGATTTGTTAGTTTGTATGGGGGATACTAATAATCCAGATAAATTCTCATGTTGGCATATCCTCCGTAAAGATACGGATGCTCTCCCTGTAAATCCGGCACCGGAAAATCCGCAGAGATAGATAATTCTCTTTCTCATCCTTCTGTCCTTAACCAGCCACGTTTCCCTTCTGTGTGTTCGATGATACTGTTGTTTTCTCTATCTACCAACCAGATCGCAAAGCTTCCGGAAGGGGTGGGATTTTCTGTCATATAATTAAAAGAGTAATTGCACAGGTCTATATTTCCACCACCTGTCAGGAGAATATAAAGGAAATTCCCTTCTGTGGTGATGAGTTCGATTTCCATCATTTCCACATATGGGTTGTATTTTTCCGAGTAGTAGATATTCACAAAGGAGCGGATCTCATGTCTCTTCCCGTTGTATTCAATCCATCCGAGTTTATTGGTCGGATCATCCGGATCCTGTATGCCTTCTCCACAGCTTGTGATGGATAATAACCCGGTTAAAAAGAAGAGCAGATATATTATTTTTTTCATAAGGCGATGTCGTTTATTAGTTTGTAAAGTAACAGAGCCCGGAAACGATGTCTGGGCTCTGTTTATCCCTTAGGGATTGATTAAAGATCTTTGGGTTAGCAGTAAGTAATAAGTCTTTAGCATATTTCATTCACTCTGTATGATTATTTCATACTTACAGTAAAAAGAAACATGATAGGGTTTCTTATTTTGATTAATTAAAGACAAAAGTAATGATCTCCTCTATATTGACAAATGGATGGCATATAAATCTTACCTGTCTTCTTATAATTGTCCCGGATGTATAAAAAGTTAGATATAATCCGGTCAGATATCTTTTATTTTAAGAATGTTGTAAGAGGTATTTGTATCATACACATCTATGCCTTCTATTTTCTTGATATAGTTTACCACCTGGATCGTTACCGGAAGGATGATCACTTCATAGAGTGATTTAAGTACGGCCTGGGTTCCGATCATGATGAGAAGTTCGGTGGGTGGTATTAATCCCCAAAAAGCGACCGGGAAGAAGATCAGTGAGTCGGCACTTTCTCCGATCAGGGTAGAGACGATCGCACGCAGAGAGAAGTTTTTTCCCTGGGAGGCTATTTTCATCTTACTCATGACATAAGCGTTGAGGAATGAACCGGCCAGAAAGGCGATCAGACTGGCGCATGCAATGCGGGGAGCCATCCCAAAAACAAAATTGAATCCCTCTTCGTTCTCCCAGAAGGGGGCCGCTGGTAGCTGGACGGCTATCTGGGAAAAGCCAATGACTAAAAAGTTTGAGATGAATCCACTCCAGATGATGAGCCGGGCTTTTTTGAAACCCCAGACTTCCGCTATGCAATCATTGATAATGTAGGAAATCGGGAATACGATCAGTCCGGCAGTTGCGGTTATACCAAATACCTGGATCACTTTTGCTTCCAGCAGATTGGAAGCGACTAAGCAGATGTTGAAAAGAATCCCCAGCAGCATGAAGGGGATGGATACTGTTTTTTGCATCTTTCTTGTTTTTTACGTGGTTTAGCAAGCACACGGGAAGGTTTCCCTTCCATTCTGTTTTATTTTCGCCTGCAAAGGTAAAGCTTATTTTTTGTTTGGGCAAATGGCAATGAGATGCGATAGACATAGAGAAATGCAGAGCAAAAAATAATAGAGAAGCATCTGTTTTGTCAGGCAGAACGATATGGTGCACGTATATATAAGTACGGAATTTTAGAAATAAAAGAAAAGTAATGATTTATCCTTCTCCATTATCCATTCAAAAAACCTACTTTTGTACCTGCGAAAAGATTTAAATCCTTTGTTGAAGATGAAAGATATTAGTTTTGAAGCTCAGTTGCTTCATACTCCTTATGATAAAGAGGACGCTTACAGAGCATTGGCTATGCCGGTTTATCAGACTGCTGCTTATGAGTTTGATTCGGCTGAAGCCATGGAAGATGCTTTTTGTGGGCGTAGTGCTGAGCATGCGTATTCCCGCATCACAAATCCGACAGTTCAGTATTTTGAAGATTGTATTAAGAATATAACCGGAGCGAGTGGGGTTACTGCCCTGAACTCCGGTATGGCGGCTATTACAAACGTCTTGATGAATATTGCCTGGAGTGGATCCAATGTAGTAACATCTCCTCACCTGTTTGGAAATACCTTTTCTTTGATGAAAAGTACATTAGCTGCTTTTGGAGTAGAGTCTCGTTTTTGTGATCTGACGAATATGGACGAGGTAAAAAGCCGGATTGATGAGAACACGTGTGCTGTTTTCCTGGAGATTATTACTAATCCGCAGCTGGAGGTCGTGGATCTGAAAGCGATCTCTTCAGTTGCTACGGCTGCGGGAGTTCCTTTGATTGCAGATACGACGATT
>Ga0192262_1154_pt1 | contig 12172 bp, 11 predicted proteins | sample Koala_Koa23_H3_FD_131285 | JGI IMG/M metagenome (GOLD analysis project Ga0192262, IMG submission 131285) | Enriched cells from koala feces incubated with labeled cellulose particles, San Francisco Zoo, California, United States - Koala_Koa2-3_H3 ... | reverse complement strand
GGCTACGTATTTCAGGAATACAGAGCAGCCTGTATTCTGGTCGTAGTATTGATCTTGATCAGTGTGCTGGCCAATGTGCAGGGGACGATGTTTACCCGGAATCTGATCGATGATTACATTACGCCTTTCCTGTTGTCCACGGATACACCGAATTTTACGCCGCTGGCGATGGCCATTGGACGGGTGGCCGCCTTCTATCTGGCCGGTGTACTTGCCGCCTGGGGATATGCCCGGATCATGGTTTCGGTCACCCAGGGAACGATGAAGCGGCTGCGGGATGATCTGTTTGCACATATGGAGAAGCTGCCGATCAAATACTTTGATACCCATTCTCACGGCGATATCATGTCCGTGTACACGAATGATATTGATACGCTTCGGATGCTGATCAACCAGAGTATGCCGCAGCTCTTAAACAGCGGGATCACCATCATCAGTGTGTTTATCAGTATGCTGATCTTAAGCGTTCCGCTGACCTTAGTGACGTTAGTCATGATCGCGATCATGCTGTTTGTCACGATGCGGGTCACCGGACAGAGCGGGAAATATTTTATGGAGCAGCAGAAAAACTTAGGTGCACTGGACGGTTACATCGAAGAGATGATGAACGGGCAGAAGATCGTGAAAATATTCTGCCACGAGGAAAAGACCAAAAAAGAATTTAAAGAGTTAAATGATCAGTTGAACCACAGTGCGGACCGGGCCAACACGTTTGCCAATATTTTAGGCCCTATCAACATGCAGCTGGGAAACTTAAGTTACGTCGTGTGCGCGATTGTAGGCGGCATTTTAGCCATCTCCGGTTTCGGCGGGTTCACGCTGGGTGCGCTGGCCAGTTTCCTGACTTTTAACCGGAGTTTTAATCAGCCCATTAACCAGATCAGCCAGCAGGTCAACGCCATTGTCATGGCCATGGCCGGAGCAAATCGGATCTTTACTCTGATGGATGAGGAGCCGGAGACGGATAATGGTTATGTCACTCTGGTCAATACGAAGGAGGAAAACGGCAAGCTCGTGGAGACGGATGAGCATACCGGACACTGGGCCTGGAGGCACGAACATCAGGCGGATCACAGTGTGGATTATGTAGAACTAAAAGGCGATGTGGTGCTGGATCACGTGGACTTTGGTTACACCGATGATAAGATCATACTTCATGATATCGAAATGTATGCAAAACCGGGCCAGAAAATTGCTCTGGTAGGCTCTACCGGTGCCGGGAAGACGACCATCATGAATCTGATCAACCGGTTCTATGATGTGCAGGATGGCAAGATCCGGTACGACGGGATCAACATCAATAAGATCAAGAAGGCAGATCTCAGACATTCCCTGGCCATCGTGCTGCAGGATACGCATCTGTTCACCGGAACCGTGCGGGAGAATATCCGGTTCGGCCGGCTGGATGCCACCGATGAAGAAGTGGAAGAGGCAGCGTCCCTGGCCAATGCAGACGGATTTATCCGCCGGCTGCCGCAGGGATACGATACGATGCTGACGGGAGACGGCTCGAACTTGAGTCAGGGCCAGCGGCAGTTGATTGCCATTGCCCGGGCGGCAGTAGCCAATCCGCCGGTACTGGTACTGGACGAAGCGACCAGTTCCATCGATACCCGGACGGAGCGGATCGTGCAGGAAGGCATGGATCGTCTGATGAACGGGCGGACCAGCTTTGTCATTGCCCACCGGCTTTCTACCGTCCGCAATGCAGACTGTATCATGGTACTGGAGCATGGCCGGATCATCGAGCGGGGCAGCCACGAAGAACTGCTGGCGGCCCAGGGAAGATATTATCAGTTATATACCGGAAAACCGGCAAAGAATGCATAATCCTCTTTGCTATTTTAAGAATTTGCGTTATAATAAATACAACAATTAATGACCTTGATGCGATAAGGTATAAAGAAGGAGAGAGGAGACTGGTAAATTATGAAGTACAAAGGAATTATCTTTGACCTGGACGGTGTGATCTGTTCTACGGATATGTATCATTACAAAGCCTGGAAGGCTCTGGCGGATGACATCGGCGTTTACTTTGATGAGAAGATCAATAACCGCTTAAGAGGTGTCAGCCGTATGGACAGCCTGAATATCATCCTTGAGAAGAGTGACAAGGAATATACCCAGGAAGAGAAAGAAGAGATGGCTGCGAAGAAGAACAGCATTTATGTAGACCTGCTTCAGGAGATGACCCCGGCAGATCTGTCCGACGAAGTAAAGGACACGCTGGACTACCTGCGCGGTGAGGGCGCTTTACTGGCCATCGGATCTTCCAGTAAGAATACGAAGCTGATCTTAAGCCGGATCGGTCTGGGCGATTACTTTGATGCCATCAGCGACGGCAATAATATCACGCACTCCAAACCCCATCCGGAATGCTTCTTAAAGGCAGCCGAGTATCTGGGACTTGAGCCGAAAGACTGCTGTGTGGTAGAAGATGCCATCGCAGGCGTGGATGCGGCAGTGGCCGGCGGTTTTGACAGCGCGGGTATCGGCGAAGCGGCGACACATCCGCAGGTCACATACAAGCTGACGACCTTCAGTGATCTGAAGAAACTTCCGTAAATTCGGGAACCGTAGAAATCTTAGTATCATAAGCAATCCCCGATTCGGCAAAAGCCGGTTCGGGGATTCTTTTTTCTTGTAAATTATCTTTTTGTTCCGTATAATTAAGAAGGATCATCCTAAGAAAGAAATGAGGTGTCGGTATGAAAAAGACCGTACTTTGCTATAACCTGAAAGGGACGAAAAAGGGGAAAGAAATCTCCATGATCTTCTCCTATCTCGGTTTCCGGGTGCGCGCGGTGGACCCGGGAGATTATGAGATGACCATTTCGGATCTGCTGGAAGGCAAAACGGCGGATCAAAAGAGCGAGGGGGAGGGATTTACCGATGAGATGCTGGTCATAGCCGGGGCAACAGATGATGCGTTAAACCAGGCGCTCTATCTTATGAATAAGCAGAAGGCATCGGTGGATTTAAAGGCAGTGGTAACAGACAATAACAGAGACTGGACTTCACTGGCCTTACACGAGGAGATATCCAAAGAGCATCAGTACATGAAAGGAAACAAAGACTCTTGAATGCAACAGAGACGTTAAATGACCGGCAGCAGGAGGCCGTGCGCCATACGGAAGGACCATTACTCATCCTGGCAGGCGCCGGGTCCGGGAAAACCAGGGTATTGACGCATCGGGTGGCCTATCTGATCCGGGAATGCGGCGTGGATCCCTGGCATATACTGGCCATCACTTTCACCAACAAGGCAGCGGGGGAGATGCGGGAACGGGTGGACCGCCTGGTCGGCCCGGGTTCGGAGAGTGTGTGGGTGTCTACCTTCCACTCGATGTGTGTGCGGATCCTGCGCAGGCATATTGATCTAATCGGATATGATTCTAATTTCACCATCTATGATACAGATGACCAGAAGACGCTGATGAAGGAAGTGTTAAAGCTTCTGGAACTGGATCCGAAGATGTTTAAAGAGCGGACCATGCTCGCTAAGATTTCTCATGCAAAGGACGAACTGGTGACGCCGGAAGAATTTCGGCTGCAGGCGGGGGATGATTTTGGTGAGAAAAAGGCAGCGGATGTATACGAACAGTATGAGAAGCAGATGCACGCCAACAATGCGTTGGATTTTGACGATCTGTTGTGTAAGACGGTGGAGCTTTTTAAGACCCATCCGGAAGTGCTGGATAATTACCAGGAGCGGTTCCGCTATATCATGGTGGATGAATATCAGGATACCAATACGGCACAGTTCGAGCTGGTCAGGCTTTTGGCAGGGAAGTACCGGAACCTTTGCGTGGTCGGGGATGATGACCAGTCCATCTATAAATTCCGGGGCGCAAATATTCAGAACATCTTAAGCTTCGAGCAGGTATTTCCGGATGCGAAGGTGATCAAGCTGGAGCAGAACTACCGGTCCACAAGTCGGATCCTGACGGCGGCCAATGAAGTGATCCGTCACAACGAGGGCCGCAAAGAGAAGACCCTGTGGACGGATAACGGGGACGGAGAGAAGATTACCCTGCGGGAATTCGACACCGCCTATGATGAGGCTGAATATATTGTGGAGGATATCAGAGAGGCGGTGAACCGCGGGGAGGCCGCCTATCGGGATCATGCCATCCTCTACCGTACGAATGCGCAGTCCCGGCTTTTTGAAGAAAGATTTGTCTCCGCCGGGATTCCATACAAGATCGTGGGCGGCATTAATTTCTATGCCCGTCGGGAAGTGAAAGACCTGCTGGCCTATTTAAAGACGGTGGACAACGGGAAGGATGACCTGGCCGTGCGCCGGATAGTCAATGTACCCAAGCGGGGCATCGGGCTTACGAGTATCAACCGGGTACAGGAGTATGCGCAGAAGAAAGGCATCGGGTTTTATGAGGCATTAAAAGAGGCTGCCTATATTCCGAATCTGGGCCGCGGCGCATCCAAACTGGAGTCTTTCGTGGCCCTGATCGAGCATTTTAAGGCGGACGCGGAGGAAATGGATATCCTGGATCTGATGAATGAGATCTTAGAGGAGACCGGGTATATAGACAGCCTGAAGGAAGAAGATGAGCTGGAAGCGGAAGCCCGGATGGAAAACATGGACGAGTTTTTAAGTAAGATCGCGACCTACGAGGAAGATTGTGCAGATGCCGGGGAGGAGGCGACCTTAAGCGGTTTTCTGGAAGAGGTGGCACTGGTGGCGGATATAGATTCGCTGGAGGAAGACAGTGATTATGTGGTCTTAATGACGCTGCATTCGGCCAAAGGGCTGGAGTTTACCCATGTATATCTGGCCGGCATGGAGGACGGGATCTTTCCCAGTTACCTGACGATCACCGCGGATGATAACGAAGAACTGGAGGAAGAGCGGAGACTCTGCTATGTGGGGATCACCCGGGCAAAGAAGGAACTGACTCTGACGTATGCCAGGAAGCGGATGGTGCGTGGAGAGACACAGTACAACAAGATGTCCCGGTTCTTAAAGGAGATTCCGCCGGAACTCCTGTCTACGGAGGAGACCTTCACCACCTGGGATGCCGGGGAGGAGGAAGCTTTCGCCTTTTCCCGCACCCAGCCGGAGAACGCTTTTCACAAGAAAGCGTACACTGCGCCGAAGGCGGCCCGCTCGTTTGGAAGCAAGGATTCCGGCACCCTGGATTACGGCGTGGGAGACCGGGTCAGCCATGTGAAATTCGGAGACGGTACGGTCACGGACATCGTGAAAGGCGGCCGGGATTATGAGGTGACCGTGGATTTTGACGGGTATGGCACAAAAAAGATGTTCGCAGCATTTGCAAAACTCATTAAAATAGGATAAATTTGTAAGAAATAAGTAGTATTTATCTGAGATTGTGTTATAATGAAATCAAATGTTGAGCTTGCCTATAAACGGAGAAAGGAAGTATGAATATGAAGAGCAAAGTAGAAGACATTCTTGCAGCATCCAAGATTGGTGAAGCCATCGGCATGCAGAAAGCCGCCCCGAAGAAAAACCGCGTATATCTTTGAATCCTGGCAATCGTAGGAGCCGTTGTACTGGTGGCAGCAATTGCTTACGCCGTATATTATTTCTTTACCCCGGATTACCTGGAGGATTTCGAAGACGACTTTGAGGACGATTTTGATGATGATTTCTTCAAGGATGACGCAGAAGAGGATGATCAGGCGTAGAGATTTTTGTACACAGGAAGTAAGAGGAAGAAAGCAGGCTCTTTGGCCTGCTTTCCTTTTTGAAGGGAGCATGCGATGAGCGAACAAAATTTTGCTTTACTGATCGACGCGGATAATGTATCCGCCAAATATATAAAGCCGATCCTGACAGAATTATCTAAATATGGAAATATCACTTACAAGCGGATTTACGGAGACTGGACCAACCCCCAGCATAACAGCTGGAAAGAGGAGCTGCTGCAGAATTCGATCACGCCGGTGCAGCAGTTCAGTTATACGCAGGGGAAGAATTCTACGGATTCCGCCATGATCATTGATGCCATGGATATCCTGTATGCCAATGATGTGGACGGGTTCTGTATTGTTTCCAGCGACAGTGATTTCACCCGTCTGGTGAGCCGCTTAAGAGAGAGCGGCATGATGGTGATCGGCATGGGTGAGAATAAGACGCCGGAGCCGTTCCGTAAAGCCTGTGATATCTTTACGATTCTGGAGAACCTGATGAGTGAGCGGGAATCCGGTCAGACCCGGGAGGAGCACAGCGTGGTCGCTCCGGAGAAGATCGAGGATACCGTCATCGCCATGATCATCGAGAATCAGAACAGCAACCGGCCCACCGGACTGGGCGAGGTCGGGAGCCGCTTAGTCAGCCTGTATCCTGATTTTGATGTCCGTAGTTACGGCTATAACATGCTGTCCAAGTTCCTGGAGCAATTTTCCAGGATCGAGCTGGTCAAAGATGGCAGTTTTGTTTCTGTGGATCTGAAGGAGAACCGGGATAAGAAGGCAGATGTGGATGCCTATGTACTGCGCCGGGTAAGAAAGGCCGGGCAGGGCGGAATTGAACTGTCCAAACTCGGGAACCTGGTGTACGAGAAGTATAAGGATTTTGAGATCAGTGATTACGGCTATTCCCAGTTTAATCAATATGTCAAGAGTATCGACGGGATTGAGCTGGAGCAGGAGGGCACCATCTGGAAGGCCGGATGAAGAAGTAGAGATGCCCCAGGGGGAACACCATGAAAAAAGGACAGATTTATGAAGGGACCATCGCTCGGGTGGACTTTCCCAATAAAGGGATCATTTCACTGCCGGATGAGGAGCGGGAGGTGGTCGTAAAAGATGGCCTTCCCGGACAGAAGGTCCGCTTTATGATTCATAAAATCAGACGAGGCAGGGCAGAAGGACGAATTTTGGAGGTGATTGATCAAGCACCAGATGAGATTTTGTCTTCCTGCCCTCATTTTGGTATTTGCGGCGGCTGTACCTATCAAAATCTGCCTTATGAGGCGCAGATCCGATTCAAAGGGCAGCAGTTAAAAACCCTGCTGGATAAGGCGGTCGTGGGGCCGTATGATTGGGAGGGCGTGTTGCCAAGCCCACAGACGGAGGGATACCGCAACAAAATGGAATTTACGTTCGGAGATGCATATAAAGGGGGTCCGTTATCCCTGGGGATGCATAAGAAGGACAGCTTCTATGACATCGTGGATGTCCCCGGCTGTCGGATCGTGGATACGGATTTCCGTCAGATTCTGACCGCTGTCAGAGACTGTGCCGCGGACAACGGCCTTTCCTTCTATCACCGGACGAGCCATGAGGGCTGTCTTCGTCATCTGCTGGTTCGGGAAGGGAAAAAGACCGGGGAGATTTTGGTGGACCTGGTGACGACCACCGACTGGGACCAAAAGGAGGACGACGGCCGGTCGTTTTTACAGTGCTTTACAGATACACTTCTGGCTCTGGATCTAAAGGGAGAGATCGTCGGCATTCTGCATACGATCAATGACAGTGTGGCAGATACCATCAAAGACGAAGGCACGGAAATCCTGTATGGCCGGGATTTTTTTATGGAGGAACTTTTGGGGCTTACGTTTCGGGTGACGCCTTTTTCGTTTTTCCAGACCAACACGCTTGGTGCGGAGGTGCTCTATGAGACCGTTCGTGCCTATGCGGGAGAGATGAAAGATAAAGTCATCTTTGATCTCTATAGCGGGACGGGCACGATCGCCCAGATCCTGGCTCCGGTAGCGGCCAAAGTGGTGGGGGTCGAGATCGTGGAGGAAGCGGTCGAGGCGGCGAAGGAGAACGCGGAGCGAAACGGCCTTGCCAACTGCAGTTTTCATGCCGGAGATGTGCTGACGGTCATTGATGAGTTACAGGAAGTTCCGGATGTGATCATTCTGGACCCGCCCAGGGATGGGGTGCATCCGAAAGCACTCCAGAAGATTCTGGCATTCCAGGTGGAGAGGATCGTGTATATCTCCTGCAAGATGACCAGCCTCGTACGAGACTTAGGCCCGATCCAGGAAGCCGGTTACCGGGTGGAGAAAGTGCAGGGTGTGGATCTGTTTCCGGGTACCTGTCATCTGGAGAGTGTGGCGCTGCTCAGTCGTTCCCGGTCGAAGGAAATATAAAGACGGCAAAAGCTTGTATATAGAGAACAAATGTGATAAAATAGTTTAAACTAAAAATAAAATATTAGTTTAAATGAGAGAGGAAATTATGCCGCAGCCGATCAAAGAAGAAGACTTGAAAACGATTACGAAAAAAGTATATGCACTTTACGCGAAGCATGGGATTGACGGAATTTCCATGGACGAAGTCTCCAGGCAGACAGGCATCAGCAAGGCAACTCTGTACCGGTATTTTACCAGCAAGGAAGATATCGTGCGGGGGATGGCAGATTTTCTCGTTGCCCGGCTGGATTCGGTTCAGTTTACCAGCATCGGTGCGATTGAGGATGTCATTTCAAGTCTTCAGGATTTTTATGAGAAGTCCGTGTTAGTGGAGGCACTTTCCGGCTCCCGGTTTTTACCGGATCTGGAACATAAATTTCCGGAGACGCATCAGAGGTGTATCCGTGCGATGGAGGCTATGCAGGATCGGTTCGGCGCATTTTACAGGCAGGCCGTAGACAAAGGATTCTGCCGGGATCTTCCCTTCCCGCTGATCAGTCGTCAGTTTCGCCGGATGCTCCCGTCCATCATCAACATGGATTATCTGGAGGAAAATGACCTGACGCTTCCACAGGCCGTCCGGGCGTATGACCGGATGTTCCTCTGTCAGATTCTGACAGAAGAATATCTGTATGTTACGGACCAGGAAGAGACATATGATTTCGCGGAGCATTTAAGTACAGTGCTTCGGCAGGATTTCTTTATAGACAGTATACGACGTTAGATGAAAAGTGCGTCCGTCTTATGGAGCAGAAAGGAGTTTTGGAAAGATGAAGACATTAATTGCTTATTATTCCCGCGGGGGGACAACGAAAGATTCAGCCGAATTGATTCAGGGGATCACAGGCGGAGATCTGTATGAGATCAAAGGGACAAAAAAATACGGGAACTACTTTAAGGCGATCGGGATTGCCCGCAAAGAGTTTTCCAGCGGGGAGCTGCCGGAAGTAGTGGGCAAAGTGCGGTATTTCAAATCTTATGACCGTATTTTGGTCGGTTTCCCGATCTGGTACAGCAAAGCGCCGCAGTTGGTGATCTCTTTCCTGAAAGGATATAATCTGGAAGGAAAAGATGTGTATCCTTTCTGTACCAGCGGCATGAGCGGACCGGAGGAGGCAGTTAAACAGCTGAAAAAAGAGTTTCCGGACGCAATCGTGCATGACGGCATCCGGGTAAATCATGTGGATAAAAAGGCTGTACATAAGTGGCTGGGCGACCAGCAGGAAACAAAAGCATAAAAAAAGGTGAAATAGAAGAATGGAAGAGGAAGTGGAACAGTTAAAGGCATATATGGATGCCAGTAATCATACCGTTGCCGTGACGGGTTCCGGCATCTGCTACGGATATGGGATGACCAGACTAAAGCAGCAGACCAACCGGATGGATCAGATGCGGATGATGTCTCCGAAGTATGTGAAGAGTCATCCGGAGGATTTTTATGCATTGATGAAAAGTTCTTTTCTGGATGCTACGTTTGAAAAAGGACCGAGTGAGGTTCATAAACAGTTAGCCAAACTGGAAGAGGAAGGGAAACTTGCAGGGATCGTCACCCAGAACATGGACTGCCTGCACACCATTGCCGGGTCCAAAAATGTAGTTGAGATCATGGGAAGTTTCGCGGACAGCCGCTGCGTGGACTGCGGGGCGACTTATCACGATTATACTTTATGGGGACAGGGAAAAGAGCCACGCTGTTCCAAATGCGGCGGCCCGTTGATCCCGTCCTGCTTTGACCGCGGTGGTCCGGATAGTTCTACAGACCGGATGGAGCGGGCCAAAGACATGATCGCAAAGGCGCAGCTGGTGATCATCATCGGAACCAGCGGATTCCGCAGTGATGAGTATCTGTCCAGGTTGCAGCCGGGGACAGTCATGGTGCAGATCAATCCGGGCCGTACGATCTTTGATCAGATGGTCAATCTGAATATCCGGATGGATGCCGCCAAAGTATTCGATGAGATTATGCAGGAAGAAAACAGTTGATAATTAAGGAGGATGTACATACCTGGTTTTGAAAATATGTCTCCGGAACAGTTAAAGAAAATGCAGGAGCAGATGGAGCAGGAAGAGTATGAGGAGATGTTAAGAGGACGTATTTCCGGGATTCTTACCTGTACCGGCAGCATGGGATATCAGAATCTGATCCTGGGGGCGTTCGGATGCGTTTGCCAGTGCCTTTGAAGGGCCGGCCGGGCAGGGATTTGCCCATGCAGATTTCGCGGTTCTGTGCAAGGACGGGAAAGACTATAACTACAACGAGTTCTGCAGAAATTTTGGCCGCACGGATGCATAAAACCAGCGCAGTGTTTGAAGCGCCCGGGAAATTGTGGTACGATAGATTCGCAGAAAGGAGAATGGGTCTATGGGAGCCTCATTGGGAGCAGGTGTTTCTGCGCTGACCGTATTTTTTGAAGGTATTTTAAGTTTCTTTTCTCCCTGTGTCCTTCCGCTTCTTCCGGTGTATATCGGGTATCTGTCCGGAGGTACGGGGGAAAAAGACGCACAGGGAAATATCAGATATAACAGAGGCAGGGTGATGCTGCACACCGTATGTTTCATACTGGGGATCAGTGTCACCTTTTTCCTGCTGGGGATGGGCTTTAGTGTCATCGCCGGCTTTTTTAATGACAGCCGTATCTGGATTGCCCGGATCGGCGGGGTGATCGTGATTCTTTTCGGCCTGTACGAGCTGGGCTGTTTTCAAAATCTGCGTTTTCTTGGGAAGGAGAGAAGGATCTCTTTTACGCCCAACGAAAGCGCCATGTCTCCCCTCATGGCTCTGGTCATGGGGTTTACATTCAGTTTTGCCTGGACGCCCTGTATCGGGCCGGTGCTGTCCAGTGTGCTGTTAATGGCTTCTGCCTCGGATACCTTTGCGGTGGCCATGGGGCTGATCGCGCTGTATACGCTGGGCTTCGTGCTTCCATTTCTGGCGGTGGGGCTGTTCACATCCACGCTGCTGAATTTCTTCCGGGCCCATGCGCAGGTGGTGAAGATCACCGGCAGGATCTGCGGTGTTCTTCTGATCCTCATGGGGGTCCTGATGCTGACCGGGCAGGTCAGCCGCGTAAGTGCCGCTCTTTCCGGGACGGATACGGCCACCGAACAGGTGGAGACGGCAGAGGAAGAGACGAAGAGAGAGACAAAGGAAAACGAATCTACGGGGCAGACGAAAGGGAATCTGCGACCGGAGATTGATTTTACGCTGACAGATCAGTATGGGGAGGAGCATACGCTCTCCGATTATAAAGGAAAGACGGTATTCTTAAATTTCTGGGCCACCTGGTGCGGACCGTGCCGCTCGGAGATGCCGGACATCCAGCAGGTGTATGAGGAATACGAACCGGAAGGGGACGTGGTCATTTTGGGGGTTGCATCCCCCAATGCCAACGGAGAAGGAAGCGAAGAAGAGGTGGCCGATTTCCTGGAGGAGAACGGATACACTTATCCCGTCCTGATGGATGAAGGCGGCTTTGTGCAGACCGAGTATCAGATCAGCGCGATCCCCACGACATATATGATCGACAAAGACGGGTACATCTATCGGTCGGCCAGTGGAGCCTTAAGCCGGGAGATGATGGAGAAGATCATCGTACAGACAATGGAGGGATCCTGATGCAGACTTATGAGACTTTGACCCATACCTTCGCCCCGGTCTTTGATGGGACGTCCCGGGTGTTGATCCTGGGCACCTTTCCGTCGGTGAAGTCCAGGGAGAACCAGTTCTATTATGGACATCCTCAGAACCGGTTCTGGAAGGTGCTGGCATCGATCATGCAACGACCGGTGCCTGGAAATATCGAGGAGAAAAAATTTTTTTTACTGGAAAGTCATATTGCAATATGGGACGTGATTGCCCGGTGTGAGATCGCCGGGTCCAGCGACAGTTCCATTCGGAATGTGACGGCCAATGACCTCGGCGTCATCTTGGATCATGCGCCCATCGGCGGGATTTTTGCCAACGGGGCGAAAGCGTGTGAACTGTACAGGAAATACTGTGAACCGAATACCGGACGCGCCATTGTAAGGCTGCCTTCCAC
>Ga0192262_1153_pt1 | contig 12339 bp, 13 predicted proteins | sample Koala_Koa23_H3_FD_131285 | JGI IMG/M metagenome (GOLD analysis project Ga0192262, IMG submission 131285) | Enriched cells from koala feces incubated with labeled cellulose particles, San Francisco Zoo, California, United States - Koala_Koa2-3_H3 ... | reverse complement strand
ATTTCTTCTAAGCAATACTCTAAATATTCTTTACTTTCATGTATTAAATAGCTATCATCCATATAACGACCATAACCATGTATTCTTAATTTCTCTTTAATATAATGATCAATATGGTTTGGATAATTAATTGCTAAAATTTGACTAGTTTCACTACCTAAACCTAAACTCTTTTCGCCAAATGGCACAACAAATTGTTTAGTTATATTGATAATTCTTTCATCTAATATCTTTCTACTTAAATCATCAAATATAGGTTGATGTTCTATATTATCAAAATACTTAGAAAAATCAATCAATAAAATATAGCCATCCCTACCATGATGACGATAGAACTGGCATAAATGTTCGACTAATTTTCTATTAGCAAAATCTACTCCTTTACCTTTAAGACTTGCGCCATTATCATAAATTAATGAGCGACTTAAAATAGGTAATAAGCAAGACCTGTTAACTGCTTTTTGTACGACCCTCTCTGAAATGTGTACACTGCGTATGTGGCGCTCTTTACCGCGCTCCCGCAGATCAAAATAGTGGAAACCGCGTGATACACTTATTCCATTATATACATCTTGTTGACTATTATAAACATTTTTTAATAAATTCTTTTCATACTTTTGTGTACTCTCTTTCCAAGATACACTTTTCTTACATTGGTAGAACGCATCTACCATATTATCTAATGAAAATATCTCATCAAAATTTCCATATTGTTCATTTAACTTCTTTATTTTCTCTTGTCTTTTAGCTTTACGGCGCTGATAACGCGCTTCGTGTCGTTCTTGACTATTCATTGGCGTTCTGCGCCTCCTTTTAACTCATAATCATTATTTTTAATATTTGATGAAGTTAATCTGGTACGGCGGGTTCTCCATCTAACCCAGGTATATATTTCGACTAGCCGCGTAGCGTTGGGCATGAAATGCATATAAAATATATAAGTTCTGCACCATGCAAAAAGCGTCATCCGCCCATTGTCATCCAGATATTTATTTACCCCGAAGGGACGGTTATTTCCTCATGTGTATTTTTATAATGTATATTATATTATTTATTATTATCATCTTCTCTTGTACGAGATATAGGGATGAGGGACAAGTCTATTAATTAATAACCTAGATATTAATTAACTCTTTATCTCCTTTAGTCTCGGTCGGCCTCCGTATGTGGCACGGCTTAGCACTGACTTACTGCGACTATACAAAAAATCCACATAAACAGACAGGCACCCCATTAGAGTTACTAGCGTTGTTGTTGTTGGCATTTCCGTTGTTGTTGACATTACAGCAGTTAGTAGAGTTACCAGAATTAACAGTAGATAACCACCAGTTGCAGGACAATTCCCCAACAATAACAAGCGAATAATCCGTATGGCTATATGCAACCAGCAACGCCCAATGAAGGTGACTGAGGAAACATAGAAAATAACCGATGTATATAAAACTAATTTTATTTACTATTATGAATTATAAAATTAGTATGTTTTTCATTCTCAGTTTCAATTAATTCATCTATCAGCTCTTGTTCGTCAACAAGTAAACCTACAACTTTTTCACGAGCTGATATTTTAATATAAAATCTATTTCTTAAACTTAATAGTTCATGTAATAGATAATCACAACAATCATACATATTTCTTAAAGCTTCTATCTTTCTATTATATAAATTGAAAAATTCATCATCAGTACCCATACAATTATAATAAGTAGTAGCATTTTGATCTAACTTCCTACAAATATCAATCATAGGTATAGAATAAACATATCTGTATCTTTTAGGTACGATTTTTTCATTCATAACTAAAGAAGTAATTTCTTCTCTAATTTGCACGCGCCTTGGTAATATATTCAGAATTAGAAACTGCTCTATTTCTTTTTAATACATTACTCACTTAACACCTCAATTTGAGCTTCATAAGTATTAATATTAGCGCGCATTTCTTCACGAATGGCTTTCATATCAGCAAATTCATCATCGGTTAATAAACCTTCCGCATATTTAATTGCTTGATAATCAGTATTATCAAGAATTTGCTTACATGCTCTAATTTGACTTTCTAATTCTTCAATTTGTGCTAAAACAACTTCATCCATAATTCTTTATTTCTCCTTTCTTATCATTAAGAAGCAGCGATTCTGAAACAGACAGGCACCCCATAAGAGTTACTAGCGCTGGCGGTGTTGGCATATCCGTTGCCGCTGACATGACAGCAGTTAGTAGAGTTACCAGAATAAACAGTAGATAACCACCAGGTGCAGCGTGAACCTCCATCTCTTAGCCCTTTAACTCTGTGATAGAAACTATTAGCGAATAGAGGATATTGTACTGCCTGCGTAGCTCCCCATCTCTTTGTTCCACATACCTGACTACCAAATACTTCATATTCACTAGGAAGCCAAATTGGACCAAGATCTTGCCATTCCCATCCAGTTGAATCTGTAAGAGTTGAAGATGAACTATATCTCTGCTCCACCAAAGTTCTCTTATTAAAGATAACTGCTCTCACATCGCTAGGAAGTGTAGGATAAATAGTCTTATTTAATACAGTATAAATATTAGAAACCATATATGGATGAGCACTTGTAGAATTACCATTGTTGTTATTTGATGTATTCCACTGCTGAGTTGTACTCAAACAATCCTTACTAATCCAATCAATATGATGTCCTAAAGATACATCAGTTGTCTTGTAATAGGTATCAATACCTGCAATCTGCATAACCACTGTCTCACCAGTAGTTAATTTAATCGTCTTGTAATCTCCTTCACGAAGATTTTCAAAATCACCATTATTACACATAGTCTGAAAGTCAGCCCAAGTGTAATCTTCTAGTTCAATGCCATCATAAAGCATTGGACCAGTCGTATTGACTAAATTACCAATTTCATATTCAGTTCCATTCAAAACTAATTTTGTAATAGCCATTTACTTTCTCCTTTTAATCTGTTATTATAGTTAATGTAGTGCCATCATCACTTATTTCAAAATAATCTGACACTAAATACAATCTACTGGCTTTATCACTATTATAATAAGCCGTATTTAACGCTGAGTACAACTTTTCATCATCCAGTATCTGAAAATTCATAACCTTCTTGAATAAAGCCAATGCACCAGCGATACTTAAAGCTGTCAATGTCGGGTCTGAACCTTCTTCACTATAATTATCACTTATCTTCAAGTGACCATATAATGTTTCTGACCCAGCTCCATAAGTTGTTTCAGTTGAAGCATGATATACATTAGCTTTACCACTCTGCAAAGCACTAACTTGATTAGCTAAATCAGTTTCTAAATCACTAATATCACTAGCCAAATTATTAAAAGCAGTTTCAATACTCACATGCAAAGCACTAACTTGATTAGCTAAATCAGTTTCTAAATCACTAATATCACTAGCCAAATTATTAAAAGCAGTTTCAATACTCACATTCTCAGAAGTTATAACATTAGTAGCTTCCGCTCCAATAGGATAAGTCTCTGTAAAGGTGCCATCTTCACCTTTAATCCTTAATTCAGTAATTCTTGCCATCCTTGTAATCTCCTTTATTCAAGAATTCCATCCACTAAAGATGAAGCAGGTTCATCCTGCGAAAAATATAAAGAAGTAATCTTTACGTCATTTAATTCTAAAATTCCTGTCTTACCTATTTCAAATTTTTGCCCATTAATATTAACAAAATTGCCCACTTCACTTTGAATACCGCACTTCTTTATATACTTCATATCAGAGTCATAATTACTCTTAATATAACTTACAACGTCTGAGTTCGCAGTGAAGGGACCAGACACATGAACAAACTTATCATTCATCTTATTCCTCCACTACAAACCACAAACCGCTTACACTAAGAGCTGTCTGTTTACTACTTAAATCACTTGCATCTTCAGTAGATACCATAAACAATGTTGAAGCATCTGACTCCAAAGTACCTAGATAATACCACCCTGCATATGAACCATTTGTAATAGTATAATCAAAAGCATAAAATAGTTTAGTGCCATCATCATCACCAATAGTCACTACTTTACCTTTTAAGTTAGTACCAGTTAAACCCTCAGGATAAGCACTATTCAACCATGCAACTGCTGTAGTAATATCTTCTAAATCTGGATAATCAGTTAGAGATAGGTTCAAACCAATTAAGATACCATTCTCTTCTTTAACACTACCTAAATCTAACCAGTCGCCATCACCATAGTTCGCATAATTAGTTCCCGCTTCAACAATAGCAGCTCTAACTTCTGGATTACTATAGTAAACAATTAAATGGTAATCATCAGTGATAGTCATTTCAAGAATAAAGTTCAAAACAGTATCAAGAGTCTCACTGGTTCCATTAATATAACTAACAGTAACTACACCACTTTGTGAAATATCGATACCGCTAACCCACACAAGGTCAGTCTCATACGTCGTTGATTCTTCATCATCCGCGCCATAATTATATTTCACTGTAAAATGTCCATTAGTAGTATCAAGAGTAACTTCCTCAATCCATTTAAATAAATTCTCATAAGTTACCACATCATCGTGACTATAAGTAATAGTAACAGTACCTTCTTCATCAAGAGCAATATTATCAATCATATTATAATCGCCAAGATAAATACTTACAGGATCTCCTGTCTCATTATTATCATAATTATAATAATCATAAACTAATACTTGTCTACTATTCTCAATATCATCATCTTGACCATCATATTCCTCAATAGTATCATCTGCTACCATTACTCTAAAGTTATTTAAACTCTCACCTTTAATACCTTTAGGAATACTAAAATGCCACTTCTCATAAAAAGTATGACTACCATCATCTGTTCTCTCACTTAAATTTTGATTAACAAAATCATTAGTATCATCACTTCTATTATAATAAGCATCTACACTTTCCGCAGTAAAATCAACTACCAAATAAGGAATAATAAAACCAATATAAGCAATACAATCTTCTCCATTTTCATCTCTTACAGAACAACAAGCCCATTGAATTTCATCATTATAATTACCTTCTCCGTCTGCTCCAGGAACTAAATCACTATTCTCAACAGTATAAGAACCTTCACTATAACGATAATCATAGCCTTCTGTCTCTTGCATTGCTTGCACTTTCGCAAGGGAGGTAAATTCCAACATAGGTGCCTTGCCCGCAGGTCCAACAATAGTACCTACATAGATAGCTCCACCTAAATCATTCGTATAATCATAACCACGTCTATAAATCTTACCATTATCTGGGTCATTTTTATTTTCAGTGTTAATCAATACGTGTTCATCAAAGTGAACTGCTTCATAAGAAGGACCTTGCTGAAAGTTTTCAACCATCTCATCTATAGAAGCATAGTTCGCGACTATAATAAAGGAAAACCCAGGTCTTCCACCATAGAACGAATCCATCCGCGCATATCCTCCTTAATACTTAAAATCTAATATAAAAAAATCTTTTCCATCTTGAGTAAATGTGGAATCTTTCACTACAAACCCAAGATAAGATATTGTAATGTCATCATTATATAATTCATAAATACCAGTTCTGCCTATCCGCATTTCTTCACCATCAATAACAAACATCATACCAGGCGGACCCTGGATACCTATCTTCTTTAATTCCGTTAAGTCATCGTAAAGAGTAGATAATGTTGTTACAAGGTTATCAACAATAGCAAAGGCATCAACTGTAACATTCATTACACGACCTTCAGTTCCATCATCATTCTCTTGATAAAAGTCTGCTACAATTCTTGATAAATCAAATACAATTTCATTATATGTTGAATTAGGATGAAAAATTAACTCAAAGGTAGTAGTACCAACGCCCTTCGGCACTGATAATATTTTCACTTCTTGAGTATTATCTTCTGTTAATTCTCCATTAATTAATGTAACAGTAAAATCTTGCGCCCATGTTTCTGATTGAGTAACTTCAAACTTTAAATAATAGCTATATAAAGAAGAAACTACATTAGAACCACTTAAATATAAACAAGGGTTATAGAAATTAATAATATCATTTTCATCAACTAACAAACTCTGTGTGAAACTTAAATCGGTGGTGTAAGAATCCAACTGACTGCGCCTAAATTGCCCAATCGAGTAAGCCATAATCCTTTTCTCTCCTTCCTTATATTCTCTCTAAAGCTCGTGTACATGATACTGTCATTGCACTTGATACATCAAGAGGAATACTGATTGAATTCATCATATAATCCCCATATATACCACTCTTAGGATCTCGTACAGTAATTCTTGTATTTGGTTCCAAATAGTAAATAGGAATTGCTGATAAAGTAATACTTTCATTATAACTTGTATATTGATACAATAACTCTCTAACATACTCATATGCAGAGTTTGACGTACCGCCGCCAGTAATTAACGCATAGACCGCGCTATCAAGTTGAATATAATCTTGACCTTTATCTTCGCACTCTTGACGCAAATCAGCAATATTTTCATCCGCAGTATTAAGTAACACCAAATCAGGTATATCTGGTTCAAACACGCAATTAACATCACTATCAACCACCACCTTAGTTCTTCTTCCTATATTAGATATACTAATCTCTGAAACCGCAGCCCCAGTATCAATAAAATCTAAGAAGAAATCAATATCCCAAGGATAATTAATAGCATCCGCGTAAAATTCCCCGTTCTGTACATCATAAAGCTTCGGCCATTCATTCTTCAACTCTGTATAATAATAATTAGAGTCAATTCCAAGTGGTTCAGCCGCGGAACCCGATAAATATAGCTCCGTGCGCCAGTCTGTAGTAGTTACCTCTTCCAGTCCAACAGTGATTTCCGCGTATTCTAGTGCATCAGCATCCCATTTATAAATAATACTTGTACTATCATCCATATAGAATACTTCTTCGACACCTTGTTCTGGAAAATCATCCGTACTATCATAATGCATTGGACATTTAGCTTTTATTAATCCATCATCATCCTCATAAAAGAAAACTTTATAAGTATTTCCAACAGTAGGTTTAGTATCAATAGAAAGATGATAACGAATATCATATTCATTACCTTCCGCGTCTTCCCGCACTCCCCATACAATAAAGTCATTCTTTATCATATTAAATTGAGGATTATTACTATAAGAGGTAATTAAATTACTATCATCAAATACATAAACAGCTTTACCTTTACTCATATCAACTAAATAGTCATCTTTAGTTAATTCATTTAAAATAACAGTTGACTGACTTGTATTTAAATAATTCTTTATCTCTTGGAATACAAAATTGCCATCAAGGTCATAAAAGTATTCATAATTACCTAAATAAGATACAATTTTATCTAATAAATCACAAACAGTACCGCCCGCATCAATAACTAAATCACTTGTATAAATAAAATCAGTGTAAATATAACCAACATCACTACCATATTCATACATTGTATATGTGCTATCATCAGTTAAACTACTACCATTAGTAGTTGCTGTATATTGAGTATTACCTTCATCATCAAAAGTAGTAATAATATATAAAGGTGAACTACCAGTCCACTTCATAACCTTCTTTACTCTTGTATCAATATCACTAATGATAATTTTAGCAAGCTGTTCTCCGCCAAAGTGGTTAACTGCCTCTTGTATAATCTGATATATAGTAGGATATAAAGTAACATAAGCACCAGTCTCATCAACAGTATCATATTGGTCAAAAGTAGTAGATGCTGGAAGAGTACCTCCGCACTCTCCATTAAGTAAACACATCTTATCTTTTAACTGTAATGATATAGTCACTCCACTTGAAGTATGAGATATGCTCGGTGTAATAATTACATATACTCCAAGCGGAAACCATATCATAGGATACTGAGTATAATATTCTGTATTATTTAAAAAGCCTATTTCTAATTCAACTTTTTTATTAATTGAAATAATATTATCAATATTAGTTAAATCATTTTCAGCTTCATCAGCAACCATAGTTAAATTACAAGTGCGTCTAATTGAAGAAGAGCCATCAAGATTAATAGTACCACTTATAACTCGTCCTTCGATGCTTTCAAGCGGCTTCTCCGCCCATGTTAAAACAGTAACTTTCACATACTGCTCTTTTAATCTATTTTCATCAAATTCTTTTAAAAAGGAGGTATCTTTTAAATAAGGATAATTCTTTTTCATATTAATACTCTCCTTTTATTAACTCATAAATATAATCAACCAATCCTTCAACAGGACATAATACATCTCCATCTGAAGTAAAAGTATACCATTGACCTCTATACCAAATATACTGATCACTATCACTTACAATTTCAGACAATAGTAAAGTATAAGTTGCTTCATCTTCATCATAAATAGTTTCTGACTCTTCAACGGTAACTTCTCCACTATCTTCATCTGCGGAAACCGCGCTTAAAGCAGCATCAGTCTCGTCCTCAGAACTTTCGGTCGCCGCCACAGTATAAACACCATTTTTCACTGGATTAGTAATACTATCCAATGAGTAAACTGTAATACCAGTATCATAGTATTCATCATCCTCTGGCTCTAACCTTGTTTCATCAGTCATTGGATTTAGGTGCATTCCGCAGAAATAAAATGCAGAAATTGTAGCTTCATCATCATAGAAGTCCAAAATACCAGTTGGACCAACTACATGTCTGTAATAGTCGTCGTCAAAGGAATCTTTGACATACACAACCGCACCTGGACTAGACTCAACAGTAATTCTATCAATAGCTGTTAGCTTTTGATAATAAGCCTTATAGTCAAGATAATATTTAGTATAAATCTGTTTAGATAATGAAGTATTTGTATCAAATGTACCCCATAATTGTCCTGCTCTTGTATAATAATACAATCTACTTGCATAAGAACTCGTATCTTCCACCTCTGAAATATATCCAATATAATCTACAATTACTTCTGAACTAACGGGGAACCACACTGAAATTACTTCAGTATCTTCATCCAATAACTCATAATAACCTCTTGGACTTACTAATATAGCTTCATTATTTATATAAACTATATAACCATAAACCATATTTTCAGTAACAGTATCAGACGCGGTCGCCGGTGTCAGGGAGCCATCTTTCCCGCACACTATCAGATAGGGGTCTCCTTGAAATTCAATTCTTAGCCATTTTAAATAATATATAGTTTCAATATATCCACTAATAGTCTTTAAATCAATTTCACTCTGAATTGAAGTAATTACGTCTTGAGTTGTACCTACATATGTTCCTGCTAATTGTCCCTTTTGTTCATAAGTATATTCAATATAAGTGCTATATTCACCTACAGTTTGAATACCATACTTCTCAAAGTTATCAAGTGAGCATTCATCAATTTCATAAGCAGTAGCGGAAAAGCTATAGAGCATCCGCCCTAAAGTTGCATTGGGTGTAAAAGATACATCCATTAATCTTACTAAGATATTACCCTCAGATAAAGATCTAAATAAAGTTGCTTTATTTGCATAAAGAAAATCCATTACTTGCTTTCTGAACTCTCGCTCATAAACAAAATCATTATAATCTGTAATTAAATTTTCTTCATTATATTCTTCATAGTATTCTAAATTATCACCAAATGTTGAGTCTTTACTAATAAACACTCCATCCTCGTCCATAAACGCGGTAACCAGCCCAGAAATAGGAAACTGCCTATATGCTACATTACCATTACGTCTAATATACGGATATTTAGAACCTATGGTTTCAGTTCTTGACTCTGAAAGAGTTGTTTTAAAAGAAGAAATGTTAGGATCATACTTAATCCTAATTTGCATACCTTCTCTTGTTAAAAATATATCATCTAAGTAAATCATAACTGGATATCTATTAGTTATGATTGTACCACGTTGTCCTTTAGCGTTAATCTTTTGCGCACAGTATCTATACCATACGCCACTTTCAACAGTATAATCATACCAAGTTAAATTCAATGAACTACCCTGATTGATTAAAGAGATATAAACATCTTCCCATATAGTAAAATTACTTTCACTTGATGTTCTTCTGATACATAAGTTACTTAAAAATTCAGTTGTATCAGTTGAAACAACAGTAACAATCATTCGTCCATTTTCTTCATCAGCTTCCACGGAAATCGTAGCATTAAGCGCATCAATCCCGTTCGATACAGTCATGAAAGTGTATGATACAGTATTACTATAACCATTATTAGTAGTATATGTAATACTTAATGTATACTCTGTAGTATTTGTCAAGTTAGCTTTAACTTTATGATTAATTTCATTAGGATAATATTCATTACTATATTGAATACCACTTTCATAAACAGCTCTACTATTGCTATCATAAATATTTACTTCATAAGAAGCTAAGTATTCATCTTCATCCTCATTTTCATCATAGTACATACTACCTACTACATCTACTACCTCTGATACAGTAAATACTGTTTCTGTTGAACTAGAGGTATCATTTGAATCAAAACCTTTAATATAAATTAATGGTTGTTGAATACCTTTAATCAAACAAACAGTAGACCACTCAGAGAAATAAGCCTGATTATTAGTCAACCATGCAGCTACCTTAGTAGAGCTTGTAAACGCGGCCGCCCCAGTTCCAGTGAAACGAATTTGCACTTTATAATATTGATTTATTTCAAATGCTCCATCTTTTAAATCACTTGGACTGATTGTTATATAATACCTATCATCACTTTCAATATCTGTATCAACATTTAAACTTGTAATTTTAACGCCAGCAGGGTATTGAGTTGGGTCTAAAGCAGTTAAACTGCTATTTTGATTACTTACAGTAACTTGAACATTTTGTATATCCGCCGAATCATTATATGAAGATAATGAAAAATATACCTTACATGCTGTTGTTCTTACGAACGATGGCATCATGGTATCAACTATCGGCGGATATAAATTGTTTAATATACCTGCCATATTAAAACTCCTTTTATCTCAATATTTAATTTAGTTATCAAGAGCGTCAGGCGACTTAGGGAGCTTCCTAATTTCATCCATTAACTCTTTGATGAATGAGTTCCCGCCCTCGTCTTCATAATGATCATAACGCTTTTCAATACATTCCAAGCTATAATCATCAATCCATTTTTGACCATAACAGTAAAAATGGTGCTTCTCAGTAATCCAGGATTTAATATCATCCTTGTCAGAAGCAAGTAACAAAGTAATATTATCCTGTATCATTCTTAATTCACTTCTTAGTTCATTTTGATTTTGAGACAATTTTTCTAATAATTCATCATCCCGTTGGAAATGAGCTTCAATGGTTTCTTCTTTTTTTTGTTGGACTGTTTCTTTATTAAACGCTTTTCTTAATCTTTCAACAGCCCAATCCCAAAAAGAAACCGTCCCTTTGATAGCTAATCCTAACATAAGAATAAAAATTAATATATCTGATACAGAATAAGCCTCTAATAGGTCTATCATTTTATTGCTTATACCTCCTTTTACTGAAATTATTTAAAAATTCATTAAAAAGGATGAACAGGTCTTGCCCAATAACTTTATTCTGATATGTCCTTGCTCCATGTTAAAGCTTCACTATTTTCAGCTACAGTAGAGGATAGAGTATTTAGCACAGTTTCAACATCCTCTCCATCTGTTGTCTCAATATTACTTGCTTCGGCACTTATTGGAATTTCTTCCGAATAAGTGCCATCCGCATAAAGAATTTTAATGGTTTTTACTTTATCCATTTGACTCTCCTCTTAGTTACGCACTAATCTTTTTAATAATTTTGGTGATTTCTTCAACCGCATCATCTACAGTTTCAATTCCAGTACAAATACGAGTTGAATTATCATCAAATTTAAAAGTTAAATTCTTAATATCCGCATCATAAACAATACTAGTTAATTCAAAACTATTCATTTGCTTCTACCTCTTCCACTTTTTCCTCTTCCATTTGAGCTTCTTGATTTAAAGCTGCATAATAAGATTTTTCAGCTTCTCGATAAATCTCTCCAAGCATATAATAAATTGGAGCAATAGGTAAACCACTATTGTTTATAGTTGCTAATAATTGTTGTTTTGTATTTTCACATTGTGTATTAAATTGCATAATTAATCTCCTTTTATCTCTTAATCATTACTATCAATAGCCTCATCAGAAGCCGCAGTAAGAATCCATAAAGTTCTATAATATGATGTTGAGCTTAAATCTCCTGCCATATCATCATGATTCGTCCAATTAACATCTATATCTGTTAAATAGTCTCCATCAGTGTGCCAAGTTAATTTACTAATTGTCTGGAACGAATAATTAGTCCAACTCATTTTACGTCGAGTAATTACTTTAATAGACTGCCAACTACATTCCTTACCTTGAAAAGTTAATGTGCCAGATACATCCAAACTTT
>Ga0192262_1144_pt1 | contig 13919 bp, 15 predicted proteins | sample Koala_Koa23_H3_FD_131285 | JGI IMG/M metagenome (GOLD analysis project Ga0192262, IMG submission 131285) | Enriched cells from koala feces incubated with labeled cellulose particles, San Francisco Zoo, California, United States - Koala_Koa2-3_H3 ... | reverse complement strand
GACTGTTAGCTCACCATGCAAAGCGGATTTTCCCCGAATCGAAAGTTGTTTACAACGATTACGACAATTATTGCCGCCGATTGTTAAACGTGGATCGGACAAACCAATTGTTAAGCGATTTTCGGGCGATTTTAAACGGTTTTCCATACAAGGCAAGACTTCCCCTGAAGTTAGTTCGTCGGATCCTCCCACGGGTCGAAAAAGAGGAGGAAACGGGTTTTGTTGATTATATAACAATCTCGAATGCGCTCCTTTTTTCGACCAAGTATGTTGCAAGTTATGAAGAATTAAGCGCGTCCACGATGTACAATTGCGTCGTTAAATTCGGTTATCAGTTCGATCCGGCCGAATATCTTAACGGCCTGCAGATCGTAAGGCAGGACTATTTTGAATTATTCAATGAGTATAAAGACACGCCGGACGTGTTGTTTTTGGTGGATCCTCCCTATTTGACAATAGACACGAAAACTTACAACTCCAATCAGTACTGGAAATTAAAAGACTATTTAAACGTGCTCAGAGTATTAAAGGACACCAATTATTTCTTTTTCACCTCGAATAAAAGTTCGCTTCTGGATATTTGCAAATGGTTTGAGCAAAACTACAACATGACAAACCCGTTTGCCGGTTCAATCGTTCATTCCCGCAAAAATATGCCGACAGGTTTTTCTTCCTATACGGATATGATGATCTACAAGTTTAACACATAAAGCATAAACAAAAGGCGGGAATTAAACTTTTATTTTTATAAAGATCGCAAAAGAGGGGGCTACGATCCTACAAAATCATGAGAAGAATTGACTATATAATATCCGAACTTAAAGATCAATATCTAATTGAGGACAATTTTAGGCCTTGGATAATCGGTTTTAGTGGAGGCAAGGATTCAACTGCCTTGCTTCAACTTGTTTGGTATGCTATATTGGAAATTAACCCAGAGGATCGTAAGCGCCCTGTATATGTCGTTTGTAACGATACTATGGTTGAGAACCCCATCATTAAAGATTATGTTTCTGACGTACTAACCAAAATTGAGCGTTCTGCAGTTAGCCATGGCCTACCCATATATGTAAAAAATACAATTCCTAGACTTGAAGACACCTTTTGGACGAATGTAATCGGAAGAGGCTACCCCGTCCCCAATAATACCTTTCGTTGGTGCACGGACAAATTAAAAATTAAGCCTACTTCTAGATTTATAAACGAACAAGTAACAGAAAAAGGTGAAGCGATTATTTTAATTGGCACACGGAGCTCTGAAAGCGCCACCAGAGCGCGATCAATGAAAAAACATGCAACTCGCGGGAAAAGAATATCTAAGCATCCGTATCACAATAATACATATGTCTATCCTCCCATTAGAGATCTGCATTTAGAGGAAGTATGGTATATCATTAATAAAATGCCATCTCCTTGGGGGGCCGATAATTCTAAATTATTCCAAATTTATTTTGATGCGCTTGCGGATGACTATGAATGTCCAACAATGGCAACGGACGACAGTCATCGCTCTTGTGGACAAAGTCGATTTGGGTGTTGGACTTGTACAGTAATAAAGGAAGATAAATCCCTCAGCGCTCAGGTAGATAAAGGTCAGTTATGGTTGAAGCCATTGAAGGACTTAAGAGAAAAAATGTATAAGGATAGAAACGATCCCGATAATCGTATGCCAACCCGTAGAAATGGACAAATTGCGATTAATGCCGATGGAGAAAATCGGGGCAGTTACAAAATAGAATATCGGGCCAAATTACTCGAGCAATTACTGTTGGCTCAAAAACAAATGCAAAACTTTAATCCCAATATAGAACTCATAACTAACCAGGAGCTTGTAGCAATACAAGTTGTTTGGTATAGGGATTTATTGTTTTCTTATAATGTATCTGAAATATACAGCCGTGTTTACGAAAAAGAACTTGATGTGCGAAAAGATGATAAAAAGTTCCAACGGGACCAACGGGAGATAAATTTACTGAAGATGGTATGTCAAGAAACGCCATCCGACTTTAATTTAATTCAGGACCTTTTAAAACTCCAGAAAAATAAAGCCCTATTGAATCGTAAGAGAGGATTAAAAGATGATATTGAGAGAGTAATTGAGCAATACATTAACTAAGAAACTGCCTACAAGTTTAACACATAAAGCAAAACTCCCGTTTTGTGCAAAAAAAGCGCCCCGCACTGGAATAACTAAAATCGTGGGGGAGGGCGCCACTTCGGTATACCCTCAACCTGTGGACGATACTGCCAGAACAGCGAAAAAATAACAAACAGTTGCTTTTTTGGAAAAAAGTTGTATTTTTGTTTGGAAAATTAAAAAAGTTTTTTATGGACGTTACAACCATACTCACCACGCTTTTGACCACGCTCCTTAGTGGGGGTGGTGTAGCGAGCTTCATGCAGTATAAACAGAACAAAAAGGCGAAAGAGTTGGAAAATGATAAAGCAGCCTCCGAGCAGTGGCGGGAGCTTTACGGGGAACAGACGCGGACCGTTCAGACCCTGCGCGAAAAACTACACCAGGAGCGCGCGCTATTGGAGCAGGAGAGGCGGCAAACCCTTATGTGTCGGTTTTATGTGTGTGAAAAATTGGACTGCATGGACCGCGAACCTCCACACACGGAAATCATGAAAGAATTTGAAACAACTGTCTCTAAAATATGAAATACTTTACCATTGAAGAACTAACGAAATCCGACACCGCCACAAGGCGGGGGATTGACAATACACCCACAGAAGAAGTTAAGAAAAATTTAACAACTTTGGTGGACCGGGTATTGGATCCGCTTCGGGCGGCATGGGGCGCGCCGATTGTCGTGAACAGTGGTTATCGCTCTGCGGCCCTGAATGAGGCCGTAGGAGGCTCCAAAACCTCCGACCATATGACAGGCCGCGCGGCTGATATTGAAGCCGCAGACCGCACGAGGGCGAGCAATGCGAAGCTTTTTGCACTCGCCCAGTCTCTGGGCTTATCCTTTGACCAGCTCATTGACGAGAGTAATTTCAGTTGGGTACATATCAGCTACCGGAGTGAAACAGAAAACCGTAAACAAATATTAAAATTGTGAAAACAGCGAGTTTGATTCTCTGGTTGTGTATACTTGTCGCCGTCTTTTTTCTGGGGCGCTGGAGTAAGCGATGCGAAAAAGTGGAAACGATTAAAGTGGAGACAATCACCCAGACGAAAACGGACACCGTTCGTATTGTGGAACCCCTTGAGATTGTTCGCACCGAGGTGCGGCAGGAAATTGTTGAAATTCCCGCCGATACGGTATATCTTCCCGGCGATACAGTGCGCATTACTGTACCAATTGAAGTGAAGGAGTACCGTGATTCGTTGTATGCCCTGCAAATTGAGGGCTACAGACCTCGCCTGCTTTGGGTTGAGGTGTACCCCCGCACCGAGTATATCTATCGGACGGAAACAAAAACAATAAGTAACCCCTCCCGGCGCTGGTCGCTGGGGCCGTCCGCCTCTTACGGATATGACATTAAAAACAACCGCTGGGCGCCCTCTGTAGGGGTGTCCGTTCAATACACATTGTGGTCATGGTAATACTGCATATTATTATACTGCTTTCGCTTGCCATTCTCTGTGAGGTAGGGTTTGGCTCGCAGCGATATCAAAATTGGCTCCAGCGTCTCAGTTTGGACCGAAAACCGCTCAGTTGTAAAAGTTGCCTTACCTTCTGGGGAACGTTTCTTTATAGCTGGCTGTTTCTTTTTCCGCTTTCTTGGGCACTGGTGACCGGATTCGTGTTTTTTATACTTTCTATCGAAGGTTATACGGAAGCTTTTATCGCCTGGCTTAAAAAACAAAAAAAATGAGACTACCCGAGAGACTTGCTCAGAAAATAAAGCGGGGGGCAGAGGGGAGGCGGATAACCCTCACGCCGGAGGATAAGAAACTATTAAAAGCGCTCACCGGGCGCCCCGTTCCCTGTCTTTGTGGTGGATATAGTGCCCGCAGGCGATACTTAAAAGAGGCTTATGTCCTATATACACATTTATGAGACTATTTGGATACGATATTAAACGACATATCCCCGGCGAAAAGAGAGAAGAAAAACGCTCCCCTGTCCGAGAGGTGCCCGTGAGGTATTATGAACCCAGCGGGGTGCCTTTCCATGACTTTGCCCGCAGTGAGATACTGGACGCCCTTCGGATGATTTCCTCGCGGCTGTCCAATCTTCACTGGAGCACCACCACACCTTTTATCGCCACCCGGAAGCTTTTCGCCTTTCTCTCCTCCGATTACTTGGAATTGGTGCGCCGGCTGTTTTACGATGGATATTTGGTTGTAGCCACCCGCCCCGAGTTACACCTTGTCTCAGTTCGCTCCCGCAGCGCTCAGCGGAGCACGGAAGGCGTTATGACTATTCCCCTAGAAGCGGGGGAGGTGCTATTGCCTTCGCTTACCTTTCGCGCCACCGGTCACAGTGATGAGTGGTATTTGCGTGACAAGTTGCACTTTTTGAATACCATCAACAACAGCGATCTGAACCTAATTGAGAATTACGGCGCTATGGGTATCCTGTCGCCCGAGACGGACAACAGTGTGGCAGGTGCTTTTTTTGATGAGAAAGAAGTCGAAGAGATGCATGAGCGTTATCGCCGCACGTATGGCGTTCGCCTGGGACGCTGGCAGGTAATGATTACACCGCGCCCCACCCGCTGGAATGCCATTGAGCTCCCCATTGCCGCACTGCAACTACCCGCCAAACGGTTATATACACTGCAGGCCATATATGCCGCGCTCGGCATTCCAAAAGAGCTATCGACTTACTTTGAGAATGCCAAATACGAGAACCGTAACGCCGCCGAACTGGACTTTTATAGCAGTACGATTCAAAGTTATGGCGTGTTGTTTACGCACCTACTGGAGGACCTTTGGCAGCAGGTGGCCGCCCAGAATCCCGCACTCCCCCGGCGGCTTGAGTTCTGGTTTGATCTTGAAGGCGTGCCGGCGATGGCAGAAAAAAAACGGGAACTGGAAGTCTCCGCACGGGAGATGTATCTATTTTGGCAACAGGTCCGGGATACAGATCCCGAAAACGCAGACACGGCGCGGCTTCGAATGAAAAATATTATTGAAAACTTATAAAGAGAAAAAAATGAACCGACACGAAATTAAAGAGCAGCTTCCCATCCGAAACTTTACCACCCTCCGGACGGAAACCCCGGAGGGACGGAGCTATGTCCTCCGAAAAAACGAAGCGGGGGAGGAGGTAGGCTTTACCCTCTCAGGACTGCTCACCCGTTTTGACAGCGTCAACGAAAACGCTCAACAGTGGCAGTCTACCGCTTACGATGAGGGACTTACGAACTATTTTGAAAAAAATAACCTCTTCGTCCCGCTCGATTTGCAGCATGAGCGTGACATTCGCTGCCTTGCCGGACGGTTGGAATCCCTCGAAAAAACAGAAGAGGGTGTTTTAATTCATGCGTATGTACCCCGGGGCGTTTATTATTATAACTTAATAAAAACGTTACTGGACAACCATATTTTGCAGGGCTTTTCAAATTATGGCTACGTAACCCGCGGACATATTACGGACGAAGTCCTGCACGTGGAAGCCTTTCAGCTCATTTCGGCGTCGCTGGTAGACGTACCAGCCGACACCGCGGCCCGTTTCATCCGAAACGGCACACTCCTAAAAGGTTTTCCCACCTTTTCGCAGGCGTGGGACAGTACTTACACGCAATTACCGGTTTTTTGGTATTAAACTAAAAAAAACGATTTATGAAAAAGAATGAGAAAAAATTAAAAAATTTTACCACTTCTCTTTCCGCTAAAGAAAACGTACTCAGGCGACTTCGTATGCGCAGCAACACGCTAAGCGACGAAGCCCGTGCCGAAGCCGAGGCGGTGATTGAGGAAAAGGAGGCGGAAATTGAATCCCTGCGCTCTCAGATTGAAGAACTCGACGCAGCCGAAGAAAACATGGACGAGCAACTGCGCGCCCTTGTAGCGGAACTGCAGGGCAAAGTGGAAGAAGTGGAAGCGTCCCTGCGCGCACCCAAAAACTTTGTTCAGGTGCAAAATTTTCTAAAGAGTGAAAAAGCACAGCGCCTATTTTTGGACACCGTGCGCCGGACGCAGGATGTGAAAGAATTCGCCCGCAATTGGAGGGCGACGCTTACACAGAACGGCCTTTTTGATTTTGCTGTGGATGAAGAGGGCAAACCCTCACCGGAGGCATTTACAGGAACGCTCCCCGAGGCAGTCTTAGAGGAAATAAACGACGCCTGGGAAAATGCTGCCGACGGTTTCCTGCAGCTGTTGGATGTAACGGGACTGCTTGCCTTGAAAACGCTGACCGATGTAAACGACGCCGATAGCAGTCGCGCCCACGCTCATCAGAAAGGATCAAAGAAAGACGAACAGGCACTTATATTCAAGCCGAAAGAGATCCGTGCGGAAATCATTTACAAGTTTATTCGCATCGACCGCGAAACGGTAGAGTACGAAAACGCTGGCGGTGCCCTGCTTCGGTACATCACTCGCGAGCTGGCAACGCGCATTGTACATGAAATTATGCGCTGTGTACTGGTTGGCGATGGTCGGTATTTATCCGATAACCCCGGAAGCGCTGAGCATCCCTTACTACCCAAAGAAGGACATGTGACCAAACTGGAACCCATCACCCAGGCCGACCCGCTTTATACAAGGGAAACCCTGTCACGGGTACCCGTTATTATTGCGCATGAAACAGGAGGCAACCCGACGCACGCAGATGGCAAAGAATGGAAGGAAGGCTGTTTTACCTACCCGGAAGACTGCATCCACGCCGCGCTGACCCAGATGCCGACTATAGACGAAGTGGCTGCCATGGTATCCACCATTGAAGCCGAAGGCGATATACACCTGTTCTGCAGCAAAGCGCTGGCGAACCACCTGCGCCGGTTTGTCTACGGGGGTGGCGGCACGCCGATATACAACGCGCTGGAGGATCTGGCTCAGATGCTGGGCGTGGCGGGTATTCATACAACTCGCATCCTGCCGCAGGTAGCCACCTCCGACGGGGTTTGTTTTAACGCGTTCTTTGACTGTTTCAGCTCAAAAAGTTCAGCGGTAACATACCTAAAGGACAAATACGGCATCACCTGCAAAGGAAAAGAAGAATCCAACTACAACAACCTGAATGGCATTATCAACGCCCACGAATACAAAATGGTACAGGCCATTGCCTTCGTGCCGAGTGCTTACAAGGTGGTAGGAGATGTCACCGTCCGCGGCTTCGAAAACTTCAATTTGGCTTATAACAAAAATGAGTATCTGAATGAAGTTTATATCGGTGGCGCCCTGACGGTACCATTTTCCGGCGCATACCTCACGCAGCTGCTTCAGTCTGAGCTGGGACTGCAGTTTATTAAGCATAAATTAAAAGAAACTACCGAAGAAGAGTAAACCCTTATGAAAACCGTTCTAACTGTCGAAGATATGGTCCGCCCCTCCCATCCGTGGAGTTTGCCACCTGCGGCGGGAGCTAAAGACCGCGCGGCGCTGGAGGGCATTATCGCCGAGGCAGAGCAATCGTTTTTGGACACGTTTGGAAGCAGGGCACTGGATGCGCTGGAAAATCCCGCATCCCAGGGGCCACCCCGAAGGAGGAGAAACACCTTTCAAACGCTGGAACCCCGGGAAAAAGAACGAAAAGAGCCCCCGGCAGAAAAAGAACCCGCGCCCCGTGACCGGCTGAGTAAGCGTACATTGCAGGCGCTCCGGTACTGGACGGCGGCGGCCTATCTTCGATTCGGGGCGGTTCGGACAACACCGGCGGGGATCTCGGCGCGGGCTACCTTTACGCAGTCGGAGCCGGTCTTTGACGTGGCACGCTGGGCACGGTTTTACAATGAAGCCTGCATGTTGATGTACCGTCCGGAAAAGAAGATTTACAATTTGTTTAACTACTAAAAAAAATAAAATTATGGCTTATACACCTTGCGATTCCTCACAGATAGGAATGAACGCACAGAAAAACTGTTTATTCCCCGCCTATGCGGGCCTGCAAACCCTTGCCATTATGTGCCGTTGGGAAGACGTGAACCGGATTATTTATTATCATGAACACGAGGGCGAGGAGGGGGTCGGCGACGACTACTCGGGCGGCGGCGAACAGGAAGCGGTAACGATGCAGAATAAAAACCGCATCAAACGCATCCTGCTTAAAGGCTGGGTGAACGAAAACGAAGAAGACGAAGACGACAACAACAAACAGGGCGACCAACTCCCCTCAGAGCCGACACACGGCGACAGCGAAGAAGAAGAAGAAGAAGCAGGAGAAACTGAACCTTATGCGAAATGGATTGCCATCGAAGCCGGGGGCGCCACGCCTTACGCTGACACGTCGGAAGAATACGACGCCGATAGCGGCACCTTTACAAAGACGCTTACCTTTACCGCTCCGCGTGCCGGAGCTGAGTTCAGTAGCGAATTTATTGAGCCGCTGCTGCGCAACAAAAACGGTTGGGTAGTCGTCCTGCAGCGCAAAGACAAAAAAGGCGGCGATAGTGCCTTCCCGATTCTGGGACTTGATAACGGATTGGTTGCCTCCGAGGCCTCATTGAATTACACCGACGGGGAAAATGGGGGCTGCTACAGTTTTACGCTGACTGAAACCTATGCCCCGAGTGCGGAAATGGACCTGTGGTGGGGAAATTACCACGACACACAGAACGAGTTTAATTCCTACTTAAAGTACACCATCGATGACCATGGTGCGGCTGATGAATAGTAATCATTTTTACCGGTGTCCCCTCTTTTTTAAAGAGGGGGGGCGTCGGTTTTTAAAAAAAAGGCGTTATGGAAGAAAACAACAAAGAAGTAATAGAAGAGGTCTCCATTTCAAGCGAGAGGGAGGGCGAAACACCAAAAGTGAAAACCCTGGAGACACCAGAGGTGAAAACTACAGAGACACCAGAGGGGGAAAGCGCCGAAACACCCGCCGCGGTGGAGAAAAAAGAGACCCGGCGCCGGAAGAAAACGACGGGGGCGGAGGCTAGGGCAGAGGCTCCAGAGGGGGACACCCCGAAAAAAGAGGCGTCCGAGGAGGTAAAAGAGGAGGCTTCCCTCCCACAGTTAAAACCCTCGCTCCGGTATGGCTTTCAGCTGAAAGGGCATTATTACAGCCGCGCGCAGTTAATGAGCAAAAGTGTGCTCGCGAGACTGTGGAAAAAATACCCCGGGCTATTTGAAAAGTAGAGCAGAAAAAGGGGGTAACCTATGCAACTCGACCTGTCGACACTAACGCTTTACGATTATGAGGTACTCATCCGCGAAGGGTTGTTACTCGATGCCGACCAGAGGCGGGTAGAGGATCTCGTGGGGTGTGATTGGGATTATAACCTGTGGTCGCTTCCACTCAGCTCGCTCGCCGACCTGGAAGCCGGCAGGCTTCCGGCGGCGCTCGAGGGGGAAATTTTGGCAGAGGCCCCCTTAACTGTTATGCTGCCGCGGGTGCTGTATGTCCGGAACTTTTTCAAAAACCTGCTTGAAATGCTGGAAAAAATTCACCTGGCACCCCTTCCGGAAGATGCCCCGCTCCTTAGGCGCTTGCCTGAAATGAAAGGCATCGAACGCCCCCTTATTGAGGTACGCGCCTATTTTGGACTTTCTTCTTTTGACGCAGCGGCGGCCGTTCCGCTGGGCGACTGGTTTTTAGCCCGCAAGGATCTTTATAGTGTGGCTTACCTGGAGCGGATGCGCTACGAGCGGCAAAAAAGACAACTAAGGCGAAAATTTAAAAAATGACCTGCATGGCAAAGAAACACTTTAAACCCTCCACGCTCCCCCCGCCCGGCATCGACCGCCCACATATGCCATTCCCATACGGCACGGAAGGCATTGTACAGAAGCTAAAAAATAGTGTAAAGGCGATCGGGCTGCCCTTCCGGTACGGCACAGGGGAAGAGTTAGACGTACTTATTGGGGGCACCCCCATGCCCGCCTGCATGTGTTATCGGATTGACGAGACAGAAACGACCTACCGCAATACGATGCGGTGTGAGATCTTCACACCCACACTCTATTTTATCGACCGCACCAGCCACCGGGCCAACAGCGTGGAACAGGAACGGATTGTACAGCACACAAAAGCGTATGCCGATGCCTGGTTGAATTATATTCGCCACAGTCCTAACCCCGACCACGCGTTTGAACTACTTTCCGACCCCACTCTGAACCGGGTGTATTTGGAGTTTGAAGACATTTTTACAGGTATTGGCATCCGCGTCCGGCTCATTGAATCGCTGGGCGTCTGTGTGGAGGATCCCGCTTTTTATTTCCGCCGGCCGCCCCACGTGGTGGCTCCAGGTTGGAGCGGGGAGCATCCCTTCCACAGCGCGCCACATCCGCACCGGAAGCGAAAACACAGCAGACCACAGGAAGATAAAAAGAGATGAGTGCGCTGAGTGATTACATAAAAAAAGAGCTCGAAAAGGGGAGGGACGAAATCAAGGCCGCACTTTCGGGGCAGAAGATCAACGCGAGCGGGGCAAGTGCCGACGGTTTTCGGGTGAGGGTATCCGATACCCGGGCGCAGCTATACTATAGCCGCGAGAAGGGTGCCGCCCCACTCACAACACTCGAACAAGGACGCCCGCCGGGTGCGGTGCCGCGGAACTTTACAGAGATCATCGAACAGTGGAGCCGTAACAAGGGACTTCGGTTCGATAGCGAGAAAGAGCGCCGGCAATTTGCCGGGGCGGTGGCCTATGGAAAAATTAAACGGTACGGCTACGGACGCCCCTCTCCCGCTCGGTATGGAAGCCGCACATATAACTGGACGCTACCTGTTCAAGAGGTCGGGGATAGACTAAAAAAAGCCCTGCCGTGGTATACAAAGAATTATGTAACTGATTTAATATACAAATAAAATGCCCTCCAACAACGAAACCATACTGATTGACGTCTCATTTGAAACGAGGGATTTGGAGGCACGCGCCGCCAAAGTCCGTGCAGAATTGTCGGCGCTTCGGGCGGCCAACAAGGAGCTAAAAAAGGATGTAGACGCGATGACGGAGACCTCGGCTGAAAGTGCCCGACAACTGGCTTTAAACGAAGAAGCTATCAAAATGGATCAGGCGGCACTGAAAACGCTTGACGCCCAAATTGTCGATGCGACAAAAAACGGTGCAAATTACGGCGACAGCCTGAATGAAATGCGCGCCTCACTCTCCTCCCTACAGCGCTCTTACGCCTCCCTTTCCAAAGAAGAGCGTGAAAGCGCCCGAGGGACAGAACTACTTAGCCATATACAGGAACTGCGCACCGAGGTGGGGAATCTCGAAAGCTCGATGGGGGACAACCGGCGTAACGTAGGAAATTACACCTCTAGCATCGAACAAGCCTTAAAAGGCATGGGAACGACAGGCGGCATTAGTCTGAAATCTCTCACCAGCTCCGTGCAGTCCTTTGGCAAAACGTTCGTTACCTATCCGCTAAACGTTATTACCGCCGTGCTTACTGCTCTTTTGGCTGTGATTAAAGGTGTAACGGATGCTTTCAAAAAGAACGACGACGCAATGACGCAGCTCAAGGCTGCTTTTTCCGCCTTCGAACCCGTCCTGAAGCTCGTTAGCGACGCCTTCCAGACGCTCGCGAATATCATCGCGAAAGTCGTGACGGCGGTTGCGAATGTGACCACTTCTATCCTTGGAAAATTAATCCCGTCTTATAAGCAAGCCGCCGACGCCGCGCGGGAGCTGGTCTTGGCACAGGACGCGCTCGAGGATTCCGAGAGACAGTATGCGGTAAACAGCGCCCAGCGTGCCGCCGAGGTTTCCCGCCTACGCAATGAGGCGCAGGACAAGGACAAGAGCCTGGACGAACGGCGGAAAGCCCTACAACAGGCGATCGCTCTGGAAAGGGAGGACCTTGAGGAGCAGCGCCGGAATGCCGCCGAACGGCTCCGGATTGCCCAGGAGCAGGCAAAGCGGGAAAATGATACATCGGATGCGACAAAAAATAATATAGCTAATTTGCAGGCGGCAGTTTTTGCCGCTGAAAAAAATTACGAGGATGGTATCCGCCGTCTTAATTCCTCCCTGCAATCTTTTAACGAGGCGGAGAAAAATGCCACGAACGCGGCGGTCCAAGCAGCTGCCGAACGAAAACGCGTGAGGGATGAAGACACCAAAGCCCAGGCGGACGCTGATGCCCAAGCGGCAAAAGAGTTGAACAACTGGCAGCAAACAGCGGCTATTGAAGCCGTGCAGCTCCGGTTGAATGAAGCGAGGCGGGGAAGCGAAGAAGAGTACCGGCTGCGCCTCGAGCTTCTCGAGAAGCAGCGGGCGCAGGAACTGCAAAATACCGACCTTTTGGAATCCGAACGCGACAACATCGAAGAAAACTACCGGCAGCGGCGGGAGCAGGCCTCACGCACACGGGAGGCAGGCAGGCGCACCGAACTACTCGAGGACATGCGCGTGGTACTGGAGGAGCAAAATGCCCTGATTGAAGAAGAAGGCGAGAGCGCAGAAACCCGCGCCGCAAGCCGTCAGCTGCAGCAGGCACAGAATTACTTAAATTATCTGCTTCAACTGAATGAAGAAACCCGCGCCATTTTGTTCCCCGAAGAGGGCTCATATGCCGCAGCGGTATCGGCACAAATGGAGCAGGTAGCCCAGGCGGAACAAGGGCTTACAGATTCCACCCATAAAGACACAGAGAAAAGAGTAAAAGACTGGCAAAATTTTGCCTCATCGGCTTCAAACAGCACTTCGCAAATGATTGGAAGTATGGGCGATCTGACAGGCGAGAGCGAAAAAGCCGCCGCTATACAGGCGGGCGTTCAAATGGGGGAAATCCTGACCAATGAAGCCCTGGCGCTAGCACGCGGCACGGCAGCCAGTCAAACACTGCCCTTCCCCGAAAATATAGCCGCTTTGGTTTCTACAATTGCACAGATTACCTCCCAATTTGTTACGGTTTTTAAAACATTTTCCCAAAGTGGTTTTGCCGCCGGGGGTATTGATAAACAGTTTAAACATAACTTATTTTTTTTGTTCCACGTGGAACATTAAAAAGCAACATGCAGCAGGTAGAACGTAACGGAAACATCCGAGACGGTGCCCCCTAGTGATACACTGGGGGCGCTTCCCACACGTGCGGGAAGATCGTCCTGTATCCAATCTACCCTAAGGTCGTTCGCCACCCCGATATCAGCCAAATAACGGCGTTGTTCCATTGTGAGCCCCCGGCTTATACCTGCCACAGTCATCCGGTAGCCACTGCGGTGCGGATAGCCAATTGTTTCCATGTCGTAAAAGTCAACGTTATCCTCTGCCGTTAACTGCTCGGTGGTGGCTTCAAACACCCACGCTTTTTCAAAACCAAACATCCCCGTCCAACGGGCTTTGATTTTTTCGCAGGGCTCCTGTAGGGCGCGCACCTTTATAAGCCGGCTCACACCACCGGGTGCGGTGAACCGGTACGAGCCTACGGAAAGAGAAGTACAGGCATACCACAAAAGCGGGTCATCGCTTCCCGCTCCCTCTCTTTTCGATGTACAAAGCGCGCTTATTTCTTCGCCTTGAGAGTTTCCCGGTGGGGGGCAGGTGTTTTCACCCACACCATATAGTGTAAGTCCTTTTCCGACAAAATAAACAGGCTGCTCGTCCCCAGCCTCCGCCACACGGTACTCGGTAAGGGGGTAAATTGTTTCGTGCGGTCGGATACCGCCATGCAGATAGATTGTTTTTTTCTCTCCCTCTTCCTCTTCCTCTTCCTCTACAATTTGCATAGTTATAAAGTCCATCCCGTAATTGTAAGCCGACCGGGCAAAGTCGCGAAAAGAAAACGTAATTTGGTCGTCAATCCACCCGTCAAGGGTTAACTCGGTATCAAACTGACTATATGGATCATCCTCTTCCTCCTTATTACTCATCGAAAGAAGAATGGTTACACTTTCCGACCC
>Ga0192262_1141_pt1 | contig 14262 bp, 8 predicted proteins | sample Koala_Koa23_H3_FD_131285 | JGI IMG/M metagenome (GOLD analysis project Ga0192262, IMG submission 131285) | Enriched cells from koala feces incubated with labeled cellulose particles, San Francisco Zoo, California, United States - Koala_Koa2-3_H3 ... | reverse complement strand
ACAACCAACTCCTGTTTCGGTGAAATCTTTTTTCTGTAACAAATTTCCTCGTATAAACTCTCCGATTTCCCCCAGCCTCTTCCATTCCACGGGGGTGTGCTTTTGTATCTGTTCTAAAAACTTCATCTTTTTATCTGTTCTTCTTCTTGTCTTACTAATTGCTGCAAAGAAAGGATTTTTTTACCTTTTCCCCATAAAAACACCCCTTCTGTTTATCTTTATCTTCAGCCCCCTCCTTTATATTTTATAATTTGTTTTTTCAGGCGGCCAAGACGGTTTATTGGTTTTTAAGAGAAAAAGGGAGATAAGAGCGGAGCGGGGGCGGATCTCAGATAAGACCCAAAAAAATGATTTATAACCTACCCGATAATAGACAAACCTGGTTTTCCCGGCCCTTTGAACGGATGTTTTATATTTTGGGTAGTGGCTGATATCAGTCCGAAGATTTCAAAGTTCCTTACGGGGCGCTTTAAGGTTTTTACAAAGGGGCCTTTCATCCTTCTGCGGTAAAAAACTGATTCTATCCTTAATTTTATTCTTAAATAGACACTTAAATTAATTTTAATTATTATATTGGAGGCATATAATTATATTTCAAACTATTCATAAATGAAATACCCTTAGTTAAAACGGTTCTGCTGAGAACGATACTGCTGATGATTGTTGTCACATCCTGTTCAAACGACAACGATGAAGTGTTAAACAACACTATTCAGTCAGAGAGTGTATCGGCTGATGAAACCATGCTTGTCTCCTTTACCTTGGAACAGCCGGTTATGCAAACACGTGCCTTTTCAGACGGCCTTACCGCCACTACCCTGACTTATGCCGTTTATAAGGCGGGTGACCGGAGCTGCCTTCTAAAAAGCGAAGACGAGGTAACCTTCACCGATAGGGTTGCTACCGTGGATATTCGTCTGGAAAAAGGACAGAACTATGACATTCTCTTTTGGGCGGACGCCCCGGATACGGGCTACTACACATTCGATGAAAACACCCAGACGATTACTATGAATTACGGGCAGTATTGGTTTGAAAATGCCCAGGAAGACCGGGACGCTTTCTATGCCGCAGAAAAGAATTTATACGTAGACCCCAGCGAAGCTACGGGAGGGGTAATTAATAAGACAGTAATCCTGACGCGCCCGTTTGCCCAGCTAAATATCGGGGCTACGGATTATAGCGAAGAACTTTCAATGCGGTCATACTGTTCATACTTTCAATACTTATACAGTAATTTAAATTTGTATACCGAAGAAGTCAGCGGCGAAGCGAAAATAATATATGCCGTGGGTTTTACAGAAATAACAGAACCGTTTCCCGTGACGGTTGAAGGCGCCGATATCAAGTATCTGGCAATGTATTACCTGCCTGCATCAACCGAAGAAAGCTCGGTACGCATCGGGTTTTATATGCTAAATGACGTCAATGATTATAATACTCCCAATATGATAAGTTTTATTACGGATGTACCCCTTCGGCGCAATTACCGGACCAATCTTTACGGCCCCTTGTTTAGCAACGTGCTTCCCGGGGATTCTTCCGGTGTTCCAGACGCCCCGGATGTAACAATTCTTTTTGAACCAGAATAAAATCAAATAAGCCATAGGTAAAAAGCTATTTGTTATCTAAAAAAAGTTTTAGGGGTAATAATACACGATCATCTTTTTTTTGTAAAATCTTGGTTTTATTTAGTTATTATGCATATATCTAATTATCAGATATTACTCCTATTCCTTTAAACTTCTCCACAAATGAAGATAGTTTTTCAAAAACTATTTCTTTTTTTGTCAGGTACCGGGGATTTAAGGGGCTCATTGGGGGAAGCAGAGTATTTAACTCCATTCCGTTTTCACTGGCAAATTCACGCTTCAGGGAAACAGTCATGTAATGTCTTGCCGCCTCTTCGTTTAAATTCTCAGAGGCAATTAATTCCGCGGCTTCTGTTTTTTGTTTCTCTCTTGCATAGGAAAAAAACGAGCTGAGAATATCCGTTTTATTCTGAAGAGTGTCCAGAACCGTCTCATTTATAAAACCTATGATCAGGCCCTCTTTTGCTCTGCTGCCCACACTGGCGCGGATCACCTTACGGATCTCTTCTATCCAAATGGTTTTGTCTTTGTGTTTGCTGTTGTGTTCAAAAATCAGCTCCAGGATATATTCCAGGGTTATTTCCTGGGATTTAAGTAGTTCTATTTCAAAAACAACATCATCCCAGCCGCTTATAGTGGGGTTCTCCGCCTCTCCTCCTTTTTTTCTACTTAAAAACCAATCCCGGATATCGTTATAAACCGAGCGATAATCCTGAAGGATGCGCTCAGGCAGGACCTCTATCTGCCGCATATTATCTATATCCTTATCGGTTACAAAATGTTTTTCCTTAAAGAGGTTAACGGCCTTAAAATCGTTTTTATCTACCATCTGAAAAGCTTTCAAATGGGTGAATTCATCGTAATTTCGTAGGATATTTTCTATATGCAGGTATTCTCCGAAAAGTTTTACAAACTCTCTTTTGCTACTCTCTGTAACAATTTCCTTTGGATCCGGAAATTTTTCATTCAACTCTTTTGTTATCTGTATATACCCTTTCCGGGTCTCCTCTGTATCAACATCTGTAAAACCTTTCAGATATTCCTCGTAGCTCCTTTCAAGGATTATGTTTCTGGCATTTTTATCTCCAAAGAGCGTAAGGGCTTTGATTGTGGCCTCTTCCAGATTTCTGAACGTAACGATATTTCCGAAGGTTTTGGTGGCATCATAAATCCGGTTGGTACGTGAAAAAGTCTGCAATAATCCATGGTAGCGCAGGTTTTTATCGACAAAGAGCGTATTGAGCGTAGGGGCATCAAAGCCAGTTGTGAACATACCAACGACAATCAAAAGGTCAACCTTTTGTTCTGGCGGAAGTTTTTTCCCGTCGTTATCCATTCCTTTTACCCGGGTGGCCAGATTTTTATAATAATCCTGAAATCCCTCGCCGTTGATGCTATAACTGGTTTTAAACATGGCGTTATAATCCCGGAGAGCCTTAGTTAAAAATTCCTTGTGGCTAATATCCATAGCGGAAGGCTCAAAGGTCTCATCGGCTATTTCTCCTATGGCGTTTTGTTCTTCATTGGGGGCAAAAGAGAAGATGGTTGCGATTTTAAGGGGTTTATCATTTCCCTTCTGCAGCCGGTTTAACGCCTCATAATAACATTTTGCGGCGTCTACGCTGCTTACTGCAAACATAGCATTAAACCCTCTATCGTTTCCCTGATTTCTGTGGGTTTTTATTCTAAAATTCTGTAAAATATATCTGGAAATCTCCTCAATACGGCAGGGATGCAGTAGAGCCTTTTTGTTTTCCGCCGCACTTAACTTTTTCTCGTCCCGCTCGGTTTCAATTTCCTTAAATCGGGGACGGACATCGTTGTAATCCACTTTAAATTTCAATACCTTCTCATCCCGGATGGCATCCGTAATGGTATAGGAGTGCAGCTGGCTGCCAAACACACTGTCTGTTGTTTCCGCTCCTACGGCATTATCGTCAAATATAGGTGTTCCGGTAAAACCGAACTGATAATATTTTTTAAACCTCTTTTTTAGATTCCTTTGGGCTTCACCAAACTGGGAGCGGTGGGCTTCGTCAAAAATAAACACGACCTGTTCCCGGTAAATAGGAAGATCGTTTTCACTTTTCATTAGAAGGTCCAGCTTCTGAAGGGTAGTAACAATGATTTTGTTATCATCCTTTTCAATATTTCGTTTTAACCCCGCTGTGCTATTCGATCCGTTTACACTATCGGGCGAAAAACGCTGGTATTCCTTCATCGTTTGTACATCCAGGTCTTTTCGATCCACCACGAAAAATACTTTTTTAATAAAATCAAACTGTGTGGCCAGCCGGGCCGCCTTGAAGCTGGTCAGGGTCTTACCCGATCCTGTGGTATGCCAGATATATCCGCCCCCTTCAGGGGTGGACCACTTTTTTAGTTCGTAGGAATTTTTGATTCTCCACAAAAGTCTTTCGGCTGCCGCAATCTGATAGGGTCGCATGATAAGCAACGTATTAGTCACATCAAAAACCGAATAGGTAAGCAGTATGCTTAGCAGTGTGTTTTTCTGAAAAAAGGTGGCTGTAAAATCCTTCAGATCTTTAATGGGCGTATTATCGGATTTTGCCCAATTTATCGTAAAATCATAACTGTTTTTATCCCGTTTTGTCGTATTGGCAAAATAACGGCTATCGGTGCCGTTGGAGATGACAAAAATTTGCAGATACCTAAAAAGTGAATGTTCGCTGTTAAAGCTCTCTTTGGTGTAGCGGTGGATCTGGTTGAAAGCCTCACGGATAGCCACTCCGCGTTTTTTTAGTTCCACCTCGACCAGAGGAAGGCCATTGACCAGAATGGTTACATCGTAGCGGTTGGTTTGCACTCCTTTTTGTTCAAACTGGGAAATTACCTGTACTTTGTTCCGGGAAATACATTCCTTATCCACCAGGTAAATGTTTTGAATATGTCCGTCGTCAAAGGTAAAATCATAGATATGGTTGTCGTGTATTTTTCTTGTTCTTTCAATAAGTCCCTCCCCGGGTTTATCCAGGTATTCTTCTACATAGCGTACCCATTCGCTATCGGTAAACTCCACCCCATTCAGTGCCTGAAGCTGTTTTCTTACATTTAAAAGCAGCTCCCCGGGAGTGGTAAGGAGGGAGGGGTTTTCATAACCCTGGCTGATAAGATCCTGGATAAATTCCCGTTCCAGGTCCCTTTCTGTCTGGTAGACGGCGGAGGGTTTGTTCCTTTCTGAATAACTGGTATATTTATCCAAAACAATATAGTGGTTTAATTCTGCAATGGGTTTATATTGTGTCATGATATATTTGTTTTTACTTATTCATTTTCTTTTTCCCCCGGAAAGTCCAGCAGCTGCTCCCGGTAGTAGGCATACTGCTTCTTGCGGAGTTCTATTTCCCGGGGCAGTCCTTCGCTGATGGAAGTTGTAAGGGTATCAAATTTATCCAGGATGCGGACGATTTCCTGTTGGACCCTAAGGGGTGGGACAGGGATCAATTTATTAAAATAATTACCAATCCACCTTCTTTTATGATCCCCATCCGTTATTTTTGGTAACGTGTTTAGCCAGTAATAAATATATTTTAAAATTACTTTAGTTTCATCCTTAGATATAATCATTTTCATTGCTCCGGACTTTGCTTTGAAATCAAAATCCACCCATTTATTATCCGTTGTAAAATCATCGAAAATTATTATAGGATTTTCTGAGGCTTTGTAAACTCCGGTAGTTTCATTTGTATAACCTAAAATAAAAGTTTTACCGGCAGTTAAAACAGGAATCGGGAAATAGTCTTTATAATTGGTTGACTTTACTAAATATTTATTGGGTTGTTTATAATTAGTAACCTCCCCCAAAGACTTCCATTCCACTTCCCCCTCTTTGAAGGTAAGCAGCTGCTCCCGGTAGTAGGCATACTGCTTCTTGCGGGCGGTCAGTTCGGCGGTCAGTTCGGCTATAAGGCGGGTAAAAGTGTCCAGGATGCGCACGATTTCCTGTTGGATTTTAAGTGATTTTTTTGGATTGTCCGGGCAGGGAATAGGAATTTTGAACTTTTCAGTATCAGGGGTTGAAATCTGTGGCATTTGCATCCTGTTACCAATATTCTGAAAATAAGGTTCATTTATTTTTAGGAAATAATAAATAAATTTTATGTCGAGATACTCATTTTTAGAATGATATGACCACATCTCATTTTTATGAGAAAAAGGCTTATCATAATATTCAAATTCAATAATACCACGAGATTTAACAATAATAGAAGGTTCTCTGTTTATATCCTTTTCAGGTATATCCTCAAAATTAACAAATGCCACGGTTTTGCCTCCTGCAAAAATTTTCAAAGGTGCTTGAATATTGTGCATTTTTTTCATCTGTTCCGCAGTAATTTTTGTGCCTTTCGTCCGAATTAGAATTTTACTTATTGGTTCCCACTCCACCTTTACTCCTTCCAATAATTTCTCCATATATCTCATCCTTCAATCTCCTTTATTATCGCATCAATATCGGCACGAAGTGTATTTATCTTCTCCACTGTTTTTGCAATCTCCTTATTCAACTCAGTAATATCCACCTTTTCACGGGTATCTTTAGCTTCTACATAAGAGCTAACCGAAAGGTTGTAGTCGTTTTCGGCAATTTTCTTGTTCTCTACCGTTTTGGCCACATAATCAACATCCTCTTTTTTATCAAAGATTTCAATAATCTGTTCGATATGTTCCTCTTCCAGTATGTTGTTTTTTGCTACTTTCTTAAAGAATTCCTCCCCGCTGGCATCGATAAACTGGGTTGTGTTTTTCTCTTTATGCTTGGACAGAATCAAAATATTCACGGCAATACCCGTTCCAAAGAAAAGGTTGGGAGCCAGGGAAATTACCGTCTCTACAAAGTTCTGGTCCACCAGATATTTACGGATCTTCTGTTCGGCTCCGCCCCGGTAGAAAATCCCGGGAAAACAGACAATGGCCGCCCTCCCCCTGGCAGAAAGGTAATTTAGGGCGTGCAGCACAAAGGCAAAATCCGCCTGGGATTTTGGGGCCAGCACACCGGCGGGGGCAAACCGGTCGTCCCCGATAAGGGTCGGATTGTCGCTACCGATCCATTTAATCGAATAGGGGGGATTGGAGACAATGGCGTCAAAAGGTTTGATCTCCTTAAAAGCCGGATGTATCAGGGTATCTCCCAGTACCAGACTAAACTTATCGTAGTTGATGTTGTGCAAAAACATATTCATCCGCCCCAGGTTATAAGTGGTGTAGTTGATCTCCTGACCGAAGAACCCCTCTTCAATGATGTGGCGGTCAAAGTAGCTTTTTGCCTGTAAAAGCAGGGAACCTGAACCGGCGGCCGGATCGTAAATCCCGTTTACTGAGGTTTGTTTGTGCATAGCCAGGCGGGCGATGAGCCGGGAGACATGCTGGGGGGTAAAAAATTCCCCTCCCGATTTTCCCGCGTTAGCGGCATAATTAGAAATCAGAAATTCATAGGCATCGCCAAAGAGGTCGATCTGGTTATCTTCAGAAATGCCAAAATCCAACTCCCCCACCCCTTTTAAAACAGCCGCCAGACGGCTGTTTTTACCCTTTACACTATCTCCCAGACGGGTACTGGTGGTATCAAAATCAGAAAACAATCCCTTTATATCCTCTTCAGAGGGAAACCCATTAGCCGAATTTTCAATGGCATTAAAAATGGCTTTCAAATCTGTATTAAGGTTTGGATTGATATGAGCGGTTTTGACGATATTGGCAAAAAGTTGACTGGGATAGATAAAATACCCTTTTGTCCTTACAGCATCCGCCTTTAGTTCCGGCGTGATTGCCTCATCCGGTAAGTTTGCATAGTCAACGCTATCATCACCCCCTTTCATATAATTGACAAAATTCTCACTGATAAATCGGTAGAAGAGTGTTCCTAACACAAACTGTTTAAAATCCCATCCGTCCACCGAGCCGCGCACCTCATTGGCTATTTTCCATATCTTGTTTTGCAGTTGGGTCTTTTGTTCTGTACCTGTCATTTTGTTGTTTTTTTTATTTAATTCTTCATTTTATTTCACTTCCTCGCGTAGATCCGCCAGGGTTTTTTCGTTGTATAAAAAGTATTTAGGACCCTGATAAGCACCCGATGGTACACGTTTTTCTACGGGGATAAATTCCCGGGTAAAACCCGACAGTGAATATATCCTGCCTGCATATTCAATGGTTTTCTTCCCTGTGACTGTTACCTTTTCACCGGTGGGTATAAAAGTTAGCTGTTCGCCCGGTTTTATACCCACCATATCAAAAGTAAAAGGTGGCAAGGAATCAGAATATTTTCTGTCCTCTTTATGAATATACATCTTTTCTTGATAACATTGGTCTGCTACAATATGATCGGTTGTTTTAAGTTGTTTTTTTTATTTGATAGAAGGTTTCCAGGCTGTTACCTTCATAATACCGTTTTAAGAGGTTGACGGTTCTTTTATGGTTGGTTTTTATGGCATCAATGTTCCATTCGTTATGGGTTATAAAAATATAATTGGTGTTTGCCCTGGATTCAATGCTACTTTGGTATTTTTTTCTTTTCTCATTAAATGAACTATTACTTAATGAAGAATTTAAATTTCTATCAATTAATATTAGATTTCCTAATTTATGAACCCATTCTTTATGATCCTCCGAATCAATGTTCCATTTCGCCGCCTCTATCCTCTGGGGCATCAGATGTTCAATTGAAGGGGATTTTCCTTTGTTACCATATTGAAGAATGGTATTGGTTCCACCCATCAATATATCCATTTTTAATAAAAGATATCGCGTTTTGTACATTTGTGTACCTGTAAAAAAACCCCAGTTTTCGTTTTCCAGTTGTAAAATAAAATCAGAGAAAAAAATAGGTTTTTTTGTTGATGAGGTTTCATCAACAAAATCATATCGTAAACAGCTATTATTTAATAGCTCTTCTGTTGCTTCGCCGGCCGATATCTTCCCTTTTTGCATAGATTCAAAAATATTATCAATCTTACGAAGTATAATAAATATTCGCGTCATTATCTCCGATGATGGTTGTCGTCCCATCAACCACATTGTAGATAGTAGATTATCTATTTTTATTATAAAATCCATAATATGAATCTCGCCAAATCGCTCCCTGTAATGCATCAGGGGTATTAAATACTGGCTACCAAATGTATTTGACAGAATGAAATTTAAATTATAAAATAGCGCGGAAGTTTCTTCTATACTGGTATATTTATTAAAATCGGTGATTTTACTATAATGATCAACGTATTTTTTTATAAAATCCAACGTAGGTTGTCCTTTTGATAATTCTTTTCTATTAATAGTTTCAAAACCCTTTAATATGGTTTTGTTTTCTTCACTACGATATTTCATCTTAATGTGGACCAAATCCATCAAAAAATTACTAAAACTGTTATAAGGGGCGGAAACGATATTTTCAAAATCATCCCATTTTTTCGCATAACGTTTGCGTAATTCGTCGTCTTTTATTTCTCTTAGATTTTGGGCTTTTATTACATCCGATGGTTGCAGTTGCATCCCACGATTATTTATGACCGTAAACAGATTATAGGCATCATCTAAATTATTGGAAGTGGAAAGATACAGAACAAGCACTTTATTGAATAGATAGCGTAAAAACCTATATATATGTTCCTCTTTCTTTTCGTCTTCAATTTCAGAGAGCTTATTTTTCCACCAATCTTTTATCACTAAAATACCCGACGCCATATTTCGCAAGGAGATATTCTCCTTCACGGAGCTGGAAATAGCTTTTAATTCTTTTTCCAACAAAGTACCCCCATCCTCTATTAAATATTTATGAAAAAAATCCTGATCATTTCTTATTTGAAATTCAATCCGGTTTCGTTCCGGGATATTATTATATATATTTTCCTCCTGATGGAGTTTTTTTTGAATGTCACTTTTTCGTCCTTCGAATTCTTTTTGAGCAGAAGTGGGTATATCCCTAATCACTGCCTGAAGTAAAAACAGCGTAATAAAACGCTGCTGTCCATCCAGTATGTCGTAACATAAATATTTATCAATATTAGAACCAGAGTTTCCCTTTACCTGACAGGCGTTCCATACCATGCAACCTAAAAAATATTCTTTTTCCTCATTTTCTTCCATTGCCCCGCTAATATCTTCTAATAAAGCTCTGATATCTTTTTCTTCCCAGGAATAAGGGCGCTGGTATTCGGGAATATTATAAAATTGAGACGGACCAAAAACGTCTTTTATATATATTTTTCCTGTTTGCAAAGTGGTATCTGTCATATTTTCAGTTTTTATTATCCTTTATATTGAATTTATTTTATGCTCTGATTTTTTATTTTTTTTATTATCTGTTTTTTACAAGCCGTAAAGATAACAATTTATCTATCTGTTTTTATCCAGTATAATAGCTATTTACTGGTATTTTTCTTTTTTATGAAAAAACTATGTAACTATGTAAGAAGGTAATGTAACTGCCTGGTAATAAGAAGAATACCTTTTACACGTTTTAAAAAGCTGACTGTGTGGAAACTATGAACCGTATCAGGAGAGCACACAGCTTCTTTGCACAGTCCCGGAAGACATCGCCGGCAAATGGTAGGTGGTCCTGTTACCAAACTGGGAGGAGCCCACCCTGAAAGAGAAGAAAAGGGGTCTGTTTCCGGTGATGTTCCGATATAAAATCATGGTGCAGTTTTCAGCAGTTTCATCGCTATTCTCTTTTTTCTTGTTCCTGTGGGTAATCCTGCCACTTTGTTAGCTGTGTTGCCGATGACTTTCACTGTAAAGGTGCGGCGGACATTATCATAGCAAATACGATGTTCCCAGAGCTCGTGCAACCTGTTTTTGCGGGGTCGTGCCACCCCTCAGCCAGGGCGAGAAAGCTCACGGCTTGTTCCATTTCCCGAAGGGGGGTAGAACAAGTGTCTTCCTCCGGCGGGTTCACCTCTTCGGCGGGATTTTTCACAGGAAAACAGGAGCCCTATACAGAAAGGTACCCGTATAAAGCGGCGCACCAGCTGCAGGACAGCCGGGTTTTTCTTTGCCATCCGGTTTAAGGCGCCGAACGCCTGCGGGTTCTCTTTCCACAGGCGGCGGAGTTCTTCCCTATCCGGTATTTCCGTTTTAAGGGTATTTTCCGGCGTTTCAGGCGCCTTAACCGTTGCGGGTGGTATAAATGTAAGGGCGGCAGGTTTTGAAGGCGCTGCGGGCTTCTTTTCTCGGCTTCGTCCGGCGCTCTTCTTCTTGCCGGATGCCAGGTAGTTCGAACAGGCAAAGCTGTCCGGGTATACTCTCGTTTTGTTTCTTTCTTCGTTTCATGACTTTTTTTTACACTTCTCCATAAAATTATACATTTTTTTAGTTTTCAAGCTATTTTGTTGATTCTGAGCAGTTTACCATTTTACCGGGGGTTTTTCACGTTATGGTGTGAAAAAACCGTTTCACACCATAACGCGGTGTGTCTGAGTAAGTTACGGCGAAAAATCGGTGTGAAAAAAAAACTCCAGGTTCTTTTATAAAAACACAATATTGCGTTTTTATATTTTTTTCTCTACATGTGAAATAGCTTTTTTTTTCACACTTTCACACCGAGGGTTAACCTACTGTCCTTGAGGAAGTTACGGTGTGAAAAACGTGTGAAAAACGTGTGAAAAATAAAAAAAGTTTTTCACACCACCTCTTCCATTAAAAGGGGCATTCCTCCTCTGATACGCTGCTAACGTCCTCTGTCTCAGCCGGTTCGCTGTTTTCTCCCCGGATAGCAGCCAATAAGACATCCGCTTTAATATTAAAGTATCTTCCTCCCTTTTGTGCCAGACATCCCGGTGCAAAAAGATTCAGTGCCGTGCATACGTTGTTAAAGTGAGTATTTTTGTCCACTCCTACCGGCGCCGGATAACACTTCTTGATCCAGTTCCCGATGTATCCCCGATGCCCACGACTCTTATACGCTTCCGAGCACCACTTTTCAGAAGCCCCGCCTGTAATAATCTCTTCCATTTCTATGGAGGGGAGTTTGACGACCGCTTCCTGTTTCATACGGGGATAATAATCGTTCTGCCAGTCGTGCAGCCGGTCTTCGGGTACATATACCGACCGCACCCACGCCTGTAGCGCATCCCACAGCTCTTTTTCATCCGTAAGGGCGGTTTTTATCGCATTATCCCAGCCCACGGCATGCATGCGCCGGTCTTTTCCTTTGCCCAGAAAATCAGTAGCCATATGATTGGTGGTTATAATGTAGTTCGGATAAAGAGGCACGGTGTCCTTTAGGTTTACCCCTTTTCGTTCCAGATCAATCGTATCATATTCCAGAAATCCCACAATGTGGCTGTAGTTCCGCTTAAAGTGTCCGCCTTGGATGTCGTTCAAAACGACACTTCGGCGCCTGGTAGCTTTCGGACATTCAAACCGAAAGCCAATCCGGAATTCCCTGTCCAGTCCATCCTCCCCGATAAGCGCCGCATCTTTTGCCCTGCCATATTCCTCATACGTGATACCCTCCAGAATACTGCTCAGCATCTTGGCTGTAGTACTTTTCCCGGTTTCTACCTCAAACCCCCAGAAATTAAGAATAATCCGGCGGGCGCTCTCTGAAATGCCATATTTCACCTGCCGGATCCAGTATTCAATCACCTCTACTGCGCCCCCCGGGGATTCATCCCACCAGTTCCAGAGCCCGGCACAACGCCGGCGGGCTTCATCCAGTCCCCCGGGGTCTGTATCCCTGTTCAGGGCATCATACCGCCGCCGCATCCACCCGGGCCGCCAGGCACTCGTGACCATCCGGTCTGTAATCGTTTCTGCAGCGCCCGCCAGGCTATCCCCCCGGCTGCTGGTTGCCAGGTTGCTTACCAGCTGTACCAGTTGCCAGCAGTCCCTATTGTATTCCCTTTCCCGGGCGGGGATAAAGATGTTCCGGATACGGTCGAGCACCCCCCAGATTTCGGTATACAGGGAATCCCTGCTATACTCTTTTTCCTCGGGAATGGGAATCGTATGGATAAAGTAATGATAGGGTGAACCTGCCCGGGATACCTCTTTCAAAAAGGCAATGCTGTCCTGTTTTTTTAGTCGTTCATCTTTTAAATCTTTTTCAGCCTCCTCTGCTACGTACTCAATACCGTATTGTTCCCTGAAAAACTGCTGTACCTTCCCGTCGCGGGTATCTCCGTTAAAAAGATAATGCGCCACAAACTGCCAGATGTTCTGTCCCCTTCCGTGCCATGGATCCGACGCATGGTGTGAATAAAAGATCTGCACCGCCTTGTCGGTAAACCATACGCCTCCGCCTGCACCTTCGCCCGGAATATAGGTCCAGCGGCCACCCCGCTCTTCCTTCCAAACGTGGAAGGCAAACCGTCTGCAAAGCTCCCTTCCGTCAAGATGGTTCACCCGGGTAAAATAGCCGGAATCCTCTGCCGGTATCTTTTCTATCCTCTTTTTTGCTGTTTTTTTGAAAGCGAGCAACTCCCGGACTAATTCTACCGAGACCGCCTCTCCCTCCCCGGTACGGCTTTCATAAACGTCTGCCCGGTCCTTGCAATACGAAGGCAGGTACATCAGCCGGCTCCAGTCCTGACAGGCGGTATCCATACCCCCGTCCGCTTCCAGTAAATCCGTTAAGTAAATATACAGGGCGGCATACTCTTCCGCCTTCCGGACCGGCTCGGAAAGTGGCAAAATAATCCGCCAACGCGGCGCGTTCCTATCGGGCGCATGGCTGGCACTGGTATAGGCCGCATATTGGAGGTTGTTCCACTTCAGCCGCTTCCATATCCTTATCATACCCTCGTTACCCAGGTGGTCAATATCCAGCATGATGGCTGTGCGTTCCGTAATCTCTTTCCGGCTCCGATGCGTCCCCTTAACCCCAACAATCCACCAGGGTACGTTTTTTAACCGGTCTTTCTGTATTTTCGGAAGCGCCTCAAATTCCTCAAATTTTTTTGGTATAATCTGGATTTTTCCACCCTTTTTCCTATCACTAATCATAGCAAGGATATCGTTCCAGGCAACCGGCTTACATTTTAAATCAGAATCCCTTCGGCCGCTGCCAAAAGCAACTGAAAAAATTACCTCTCCCCCCGCAAGGCTTTCTTTTTTTTCTTCTGCTACCGCTAATTGCTGAAGACTTTTATATTCTATCGCTGCTCTCATCCCCCTGAAACTTTAAAATTCCAGAACCATCAAATAGCTTTCCTTTATTGTTTTTGTGCCGGTATCCTTCCGCCATGTTGCAAAACGCGACAGGCTTAAATATTGCGCGGATCCAATTGACACAATAACTTCTCCGGGCAGGTGAAGATAAACCAAAGAGAAAACGGGGGTGATTAAATATTAACCGGTATGTTCTGAAAGCGGTAATAGGCTTGGATAGAGGCAATACAATAGAGGAACAGTTGACCTCCCGGGTGTGTGAAATGGTAAAATAAGTAGTATAACGATAGAAACAGGAAGACAGTTTTAAAAAAATCCGGTCAGTTGCTTTCGGAATAGTAACTTCCTGGGTAATATCATCCCAGGACATTGGTAGCGAATCAAGGTAATTACCTTGATTACAGGACGCGGATGGTCCTGTAAAAAATTTAATTTTTTTCATTTTGTTTGTTTATAATTCCAACAGTAAAGATAAAACAAAAAAAAGGAAATTACAACAAGATTTCCTTTTTTTGTATTTTGGAATTATAAACAACGGCGG
>Ga0192262_1130_pt1 | contig 15392 bp, 7 predicted proteins | sample Koala_Koa23_H3_FD_131285 | JGI IMG/M metagenome (GOLD analysis project Ga0192262, IMG submission 131285) | Enriched cells from koala feces incubated with labeled cellulose particles, San Francisco Zoo, California, United States - Koala_Koa2-3_H3 ... | reverse complement strand
GGGCTCGGACATTTTTCGGTGATCCTCAAATGCCGGGACATCACAGATCCGAAAGAGATCCGGGCAGAAAGTATACAATTTTCCAAAGTATCTTTCCTTCCCGCTAAAAAACTACACGAAAAATTGAAAGGTATGCCCGTGGAAAGAGATGAGAGCCGTGCCCCTTTACCGGTCGCCTCTCCGGAAGAACGCCAGCAGCGAATCCTCTCTTTTCTCCGGGAAAACCGGGAGATTACCAGTTCGGTTTGTATGAGATTAAATGCGTGTTCCAGACATACGGCTCAGAAAGACCTGAAATGGCTTGCTGAATCGGGGCAAATCCTTTGTTACGGAGGTCCGAATGTTTCCATTTATTTACTTAATCCGGATATGTTATGAAAATTACCTACCTGAAAGCAGACCTGACCTCCTCCAAAACCATCGGGCTGGCAACCTTTGTCAAAGAGCTGATGCAGGAAAAACCGAAACAATCTATTGTGGCTGTCCGGGAGATCATGCCTTTTATCTCTCCGCTCCAAAATCCACCGGACACAGAAAAAGTTCCCGCTGTCACCTTCTCTTCCCTTTACAAAGGGAACGAGTGGAAGAGCTACACCGGGCTGGTACTGACAGAGTTCAGACACTTGTCTTCACCGGAAGAGGCGGAATGGCTCCGTAAACAGATTGTCTCCTATTCCTCACCGGTGCTGGCTTTTATTGGTCTGAGCGGACGAAGTGTAAAAGTCATTACCCGTTTTTCCCTTCCGGACGGATCTCTTCCGGCAACCCAGGAGGAAGCCCTTCGTTTTCATTTACAGGCCTACCGGAAAGCAGCTTCCCACTACCAGTTGCAGACAGACAGGAAAGTAACCCTCCGGGAGCCTCGTTTAGACACGATCTGCCGTCTATCCTGGGACAGGAACTGTTATTTTAATCCGGAAGCACCTGTGATCCGGATGGAGGTTTCCATGGAAAGTCCGGATCAACTCCCTCCCACGGCTCTCCTTCCTGCTGCAAACGATCCGTTAGCCAGCCTTCTTCCGGGTATGCAAACCCATCAACGGATCGAATTTTTATTTGAGACCTGCCTGGAACGGGCACGCTCCGAACAGGGGAAAACCTGGGAACCGGATGATACAAAAAGCTTTCTGATTGTCCTGGCACGTTATTGTTCCCAATCCGGCATACCGGAAGAGAGTGCGGTCCGTTGGATCTATTATCATCAATACACAGAGCATGCACTGCCTGTGATCCGCCAGACCGTCCATCATGTGTACCAGAAAGAAAGTGGTAAAGCCTTTAAACCGGTAATACCGGCTTCCATGCGGTTGGTCATGCAAACAGAAGAGTTTCTCCGGCGCAGATATGACCTGCGAAAAAATGTGATCAACGGACAGGTGGAATACCGGGAGAAACATACGTTTGCCTTCCATTTCAAACCGGTAGACCAGGAAGTGCTGAACGGCATTTGCCTCGAAGCCCAGCAGGAAGGAATTGAATTATGGGATAAAGACATCCGGCGCTACATCTACTCCCCACGGGTAGATACGTACAATCCTTTACAGGAATTCCTTTCCAACCTGCCCTGGTGGGATGGGGAAGACCGGATCCGTCCCCTGGCAGACAGAGTACCGACAGAAGACACTGCCTGGCGGGAACGGTTCTATAAATGGTTTCTCAGTATGGTCGTCCTATGGATGCGACAAGATAAAATCTACGGGAATAGTCTGGTACCTGTCCTGCAGGGGGGACAGGGTATTTCCAAATCCGTATTTTTTCGTTTGTTGCTCCCTCCTGTTCTGCGGGATTATTACGCCGAAAGCCTCCATATGGAAAATAAAAAAGAAGCGGAATTAAGTATGGCACAACATGTACTGATTAATTTAGATGAATTCGACCGGTTGAGTAAAAAATTTCAGGCAGAATTAAAGAACCTGATTCAGTTGCCTGTCATCAAAATCAAACTTCCCCACCAGAAATCCTTCCAGCATCTCCGGAGGATCGCTTCCTTCTGTGCCACTGCCAATCCGGAAGAACTGCTTTCCGACCCTACCGGTAGCCGCCGTTATATTTGTGTACAGGTAACGGGTCACATTGATATCAGTCAGTCCATTGACTATGACCAACTCTATGCACAGGCCGTCCATGCCATTCGTTCCGGAGAACAGTACTGGTTGACCCCACAGGAAGAACTGGAATTAATGCAGAGTAATTCGGTGTTCCTGCAACGTTCTTTGTTGATAGAATATGTATTTACCTATTTTCGCAAGCCTAAACCGGAGGAGAAAAAGATGGGCTATTCCGCTCCCCAACTGGTTGACATTGTCAAACGCCGCTCCGGACGAACCTTCAGTAATACGTCTGCCCGGATAATCGGAGCAGAACTGAAGGCTGCCGGAGTCGAAAAAAGCATACGAATGAAGGGAATGTCTATTATCTGATTGAAATAGCCCCTGAAAAGTGACTGAGATTTTTCAGTCACTTTTTCAGTCACCTGATTTTTGAAGGGTATTTATTTGACAATAAGGCTTTTAAAAATAAAAAAGTGACGATGACTGAGAAAAATACAAAAACTACATAGAAAGGGAGAATGTTTTTGGAAAGCATTTAATCCCTGGTGCGGTATAAGAGACGCAATAATCCTTGGGGGGGGGGTATAAGGAGACGCAAATATGCGTCTCTACGACAAAATAAAATAATGTACTGGATTTGCAATCTGCCTCTTTTTGTAGAGACGCATATTTGCGTCTCCTTATTTGCGTCTCCTTATTTACATTATCTTATTCACATCATCTTATTCACATCTCCTTATTTGCATATTTATGAAGAGATTTTTATTATATTTGGTGTATGGGGGAACTTTTCCGAAATAAATACAGGATTTCTTCCGCGCGCGCTTCGTGGTGGGATTATAGACAGAATGGTTGGTATTTTGTTACTATTTGTACGCAGGACCGTGAACTTTTTCTGGGAGAAATTGTAGAGGATGAAATGCAGTTATCCGATATTGGACAAATTGCTTTCCGTTGTTGGTCAGAAATTCCAGATTATTTTTCTTTTGTCAAACTGGATGTATTCGTTATCATGCCTAACCATGTTCATGGGATTATTATTATAGATAAAGAAGCGCCGCCATCATTTGATTCAGAAAACAAACTGCAACCTCAATCCGGGAATCTTGCCTCCGTCATCCGTGGTTATAAAGCAGGAGTATCAAAAAAGCAACCCAAATCAATCCTGATTTCAAATGGCAAACCCGATTCCATGACCATATCATCAGAAACAATGAAAGCTACGCCCGGATCGCCCATTATATAACAAATAATCCTATCCTCTGGAATAAAGACAAATTTTACAAATTGTAGAGACGCATATTTGCGTCTCTTTCACCGCGTTCTATTCTTTCGCGTTTAGATCTTTCGTGTTTATATTTGCTATGGCTATTTTCTGTTAGGGGGGTGTCTGAGACGCAAATATGCGTCTCTACAAGAGGGAAGGGGATGATAAAATGGGGGATTGCCTTTATCATAAAAACAGAGGGGAGATTGATCAGAAACTGATGGAGAAGAGGGCTTCTGCCTGGAGATTTCCGTAGTTGATGGGGTTGATCACACGCACGCCTAAGGAGATGGGGTAGTTGAGACGGAGGGCGTTCCAGTCCACGATCAGATCGGCGCCGTAGGAGCTCAGGGTGTTCCATCCCGATGTCTCATTAGCCTGATTCCGGGTCAGATCGTAAAACAGGTTGCTCCGTACCCTTTTGATATAGGCTAATGAACCGATACTGAAATCGGGATTAAACAACGTGAATGAATAATCGGCTTTGAAGGCGATCTGTTGGCGGGTACGGTAGGTATACGCATATCCCCGGGTTTCTTCCAGGAGCCGCTTCGGAATATAAAGCGCTTTGTTGTCTACACTCTGATACTGGTATCCGCCTCGTAACATCAGCCCGTCATTCTTCCGGATTCCCGGCCAGTAGGTGGTCAGACGGGCGGCATACAGACTTCCATAATTTTCCGTATTCAGAGGCATGTTGAGGTATTGCAGGCGGATCTGATAACCCCACCGGGGTAAAAGATCCTGTGTGGCCATTCTCCGGTAATGATAATAGCGAAGTTCACTTAACAGGTACTGGAAATCCCGGTAGTTTCCGCTTTTGACCTGCTGGTAACGATTGTTGGTGTAATACCAGGAGACCGCGGGCTGGAATCCCCGGACATAGTGGTTACGGGTCAAATTAAAGGGGATATAAACTTTTGCTTCCGCTTCCACTAAGTTTCTTCCGGGATAATAGCCGGCGGTAGTCATGTGCCCATCTTCATCTTCCACCCATCCGATGTTAAAGGCTTCATCTCCGTAGTCGACTGTCAGGTCGATCACCGGATACCATCCCATATAGGTAAAGGCTACTTTTCCGTGATGATAGCCTTTCCGGTAATACCACCCGGCCTGCGTGATAGCCGTATTCAAGGCATTCTGTGATAAAAGCATGGCGCCGGGTTTTACGATCGTACTGAAATCATCCGCCTGTATGTTTACCGCATCCATCGCATCATAATAAAATGGTGCCCAGCTATGGATCCGGAAGAGATTGGCTCCCTTCCGGTAGGGCTTTGGCTCAAACGCTACCGGCTCCAGGGTTGCTTCATCCAGGTTAAACTGTTCCTGCGCTGCCATTTCTTCTGCCAGCGTGAAGCGATAGGGTGTATGGAGATCCACCGGTTCATAGATTAGCTGGTCTGCTTCTACACTACCCACCCGGTAACCATTAGCCTGATAATCCGAAATAAACAACCGGCTTCCATCTGCCGAAAGCGCCGGTGTAAAGGATCCAAACCGGGAAGCGGTCAGACGATAGACCTGAAGATCTTTGAGATCCAGATAATAAATATTGTTCGTCCCGTTGAGTCCGGATTCAAAATAGAGTCTGTCATCTGCCCAGAACGGAGAGGTGATATTAGAGGATAAAGGAGCTGTCAAAGGTTGCCATTCACCAGTATGCAGGGTTAACTGTAAGATATGAATCCCCTTGTCACTCACACCCAAAGCGAAAAGCCGGTTATCTTCCCCGAAAGCCATCTCTTTGATAAACATATTTTCCGGTGTGGGCCAGGCTTGCAGCTCTTTCCCTGTCGTAGCATGCAGGAGAAGAACCTCATTGTAGCCTTCCGGGGAGAAGCGACTGACTGCCAGTCTTTTTCCATCCGGGGCTGCTGCCGGGGCGAGATAGCGCTGGCGAGTGGTCAGGGTGTACACTTTCCCGGTCTCCAGATCATAATATTTCACAACGGAAGAATTCTGATGGGTCCATCGCAATCCGGCAACATATTCAGACCAGTAAATCCGGTTTTGAGCCAGGTTGATACGGCTGTTCAGACTTCCGATGTAGCACAGGTGACTTTCCTGTCCGTCCCGTAGAAGCACTAAGGAATGAATATCTTTCAGACCGGATTTGACCGCGATCACCTCTCCTTCATTCAATGGCTGGGGATAGCGGTAAGAGGTATAGGAGCTGTTCCGAGGGGACCAATATTGAACAGGAGTCTGTTCCCCGTTCAAGGCATTTAGTTGATCCCATTCCTGTTTCAGAAATTCAAAGGTCTGATGAAACAACCCTCCGGTCCGGACCCCGGTGTAATGTTTCAAAGCATTGGAAAAAGGAGGAACTGCGTAAATCCGTTTAGCATACCGGTCTGTGACCTTATTCCAGACATCCGCTCCATACTGATGGCGGGCAAAGGCAGTCATATCATATCCTAAGGCATAATAATTTCCCGTATAGTCTTTATAAGAGCCCATCGCCCATTTATCGAAAGAGAAGAAATTCCCGGATGCCATCTGTGCCCGGTACGCCATATTAAATTCCGGCAGACGTCCTCTACCACTATTGGACATAGCTGTTTCCGTTACGACAGCATCTCCTTCGAAGAACCATTTGGGGACCCCCAGATCGACCACTCCCCCAATCTGTTCCCCGGCTACATAATAAAGTGGTTTGAAAATACCCTGAAAAAGTCTTCCGGTCTGAAATACGTGGCGGGATTCATGGATCACCAACTGCCTGTCCCAGCTTTGAGCATAGAGGTCCGAAGAAGGAGTAGTGACTAATTCCATGCGCCGGGGTGCCCAGGCCACCATTCCGTTGGATTGCATATTTCCGGGGTGCAGGACAACCGGGAAGAGCGCTTTCTTCGGTGTCCCAATGGTTTTCCCCAGATGGGGATACACGTTTTCCAGGAAAGTAGTGTACCGATGGGCCAGGGAGTCATTGCCCTGGGGATAAATCACTTGGTAATGCGGGGTTCTCACATACTTCCATTTGAACCTTGCGGGATCAGTTCCATAGTCTACGAACTGAGCTGACAGGTTTATCGTGGTGAAGACTGTGAGAAGAAGAATATATGTATAGCGGGATAATTTCATATATGGTAATCGTGCAGGTGGTTGAACCTGTCATTAGAAAAACGGATGTTTTGTTTATGAACACAAATCTATAAAATAAATTGACAAGGTGTGAATTTATTGGCAATATATGGAATGTAAAAGACACAGACAAATAATTAAAACGACTTCATAATTAATATATAGACCGTGTTATTCGTAGAGACGCATATTTGCGTCTCATAATGCCTAAATAGTATAGGAGACGCAAATATGCGTCTCTACGAAGTCCGAAATCATGATTACCTTTAGAAAGTGAGGCGCATCATGAAACGGATCCCGTGTTTCTGGATGCCCGGATTATCCAGGTAGGTCAGACGGCGGACATAGTCCAGACGGATGAATTTGAAGATGTTCTCGATTCCTAAACCGTACTCCATGTAGGGATCTTTTCCCATAATGTGGGTGGCTTCGGGGAAGGCATAGAGTCCTTCTGCTCCTGGGAGGAAGGGATTGTTTTTATCTGTCAGGTTTCCGTACATTCCCCGGAAGGAGAGCACTTCCCTCCATTTCAGTTTCTTGATCAGAGGGATCCGGTTGAACAACGCTCCGTTGATATTATAGGTCCAGTCCCAGGATACGTATTCATCATTCAGGAATTCCATCGCATTCATATTCGTGTAGGATTCCGGCTGAATGGAATAGGAAAGGTTCGCATTCGGGATAATTAACAGGGCGTAAGGTACTTTGTTCCAGACTTTCCCTGCTTTGGCATAAATATCCATATATCCGTAAGCGGACAACCAGAAGCGTTTTTGTATACCGAACTCGGTCCGGTTATAGTCATAGGAAGTGCCCAGAAAGCCCTTCGCTGCGACGGTATGGCTCAACGTAAAGACCGGGGCATCCAATGTAATCGGATAGCGATAGTTACGGGATTGGTAGAATTTTTCGTTTGGTGCATAACGTAGCTTCACTTCCAGTTCCGACATCTTATAATCATCCAGCCAACGGGTCTCAAACTTATCGTTGATGATCTCGTTGAATGGTGTATAGATGGTTGCATATTCTTTATAATGGCGCAGGTTTGCATAATAGGAGAAACCGCTGTACATTTCATGAGTATAGGCCAATTCCATTTTACGGAGATAGGTAGCCTGGTCATCTTTTTGTCTTTTCCAGATCAGGAAGATGTTATCCTTATTGGTAAATGCGTATTGCTGGCCGATCTGGTTGATATCGTATGTATACTGTGCACGGATGGAGTGTACCGGGAATTCTTTCCGGTAGTCTTTTTTATCTATGAAAGAGTATTCCGCCAATACATCATATTTCAGTTTTTCGTCTTTTGTTCCGTAGGCCAGGAATCCATCCATAAAGAAGCGGTTACTGAAATTGACGGTCGTCGTTCCTCCGACACGGAAACGCATTCCCTCAATCGCGTTGTAACTAAGGGAGGTATTCATCGGTCCGAATTCAAACTTACTTTTCTCTTTGTCTTTATCGGTTTGTATGTAACCGGATACCAGAATCGAGACGATCTTTTCCGTTACGTAGAATACGGGAACAGCCCGTAGTCTGTCCATCAGTTTTTCGACAGTATTCGGATTTCTCTTTTGCGCCAGTTCCGGACGGATACTATCCCAGAATTCTTCATTCTTCCTGCTGGCATCATCGCGGGTAGCGACCGGAGCGGACTGCTGGAAGACATCCAGGTTCTCCGGTTCCTCAAAAGAATGATTGCTGTATACGTTCAAACGGCGGGAGTACATACCCTTTGATTTGGGGGAAAGTTTAAAGTCTACCTGAATATCATCTTTGGTCATGATCCGGGTTCCATCCTCTGTCCGGAGGAAGGTTTGTTCAATCGTCATATTACTGACAAAGTTCAGGTTGATGTCTCTCGGAACATTCAGGACAGCGCGTTGCACGAAAAACGTGGAATCCAGCGTCACATAGAGGTGGCCGGTGAATCCCCAGGTTTCTGAGTTGAAAGGAACAAATCCCAGGTCGACTACCTGTTGTCCGTTGATATCCAGCGTATCTAAGAGGTAATATTTATAAAAGTCCGGTCCCATCGTGGAAAGCGGGCTGACAAAACGGTTCAGAAAAAGGGGGATGTCATTTTTGAAGATATCCACTTCGCGGAACACCTCTCCCAATAGCTGTGCAATCCCGTCACGGGAGAATATCTCGTCTACCCCGGCCGATTTGGTTGCTTCCACCACCCTCTTTTCTGTCCGGGGTTCTCTCCGGTAGTACACATGTTCAAACCGCTCCTTTTCCGAGACCGGCAGAATGGTTTTCCCCATATCGAGCGTATCCACAAATTCCGACAGGAAATCAAAACGTCCGGCTTTCTGCCCTTCTTCCCGTTTTTTGGGTTCAAAATCGTTCATGGCAAAGACCATCCGTTCGTATTGGTCATAGCTGAAGTAGGGATGATTCCGGGGGTTATTACTTTCTCTTGAATTGATCACATTCCGGACAAAAATGACAGCGGGGTTTTCCCGTTTGGAATATCTTTCTTTTCCCGGCCGGATAACGACTTCGGAGAGATTAATGGTAGTAGGGGCAAGTTCTATATTCAGGTTATTTACTCTTCCCCGGGTGACCGGTACTCTTTTCTCTGTATAGCCCAGGTAAGAAACGATAAGCATACCTCCGGAAGAGGCTGTAAAACTGAAGTTTCCATCATCATCTGTTACGGTTCCATTTGTAGTCCCTTCCAACAGAACGGCTACAAACGGAAGAGGTTCACCTGTTATTGAATCTGTAACAAATCCTTTAATCGTCGTATTCTGACTTCCCGCCGTCCACGCAATGAGTACAAATAGAAAAAGAAGATGAATCTTTTTTAGCATACAATCTTTCTTACCTTTTACCTTAAATAAGTTCGCAAAATTACAAAACTAAAATAAAACTTCCAGTGCTAAATCGAATCGTTTCTATTCCATTTAACTACAATTTGCATAAAAACAGTCACTTTAGGAGTTTTTTATTCCTCTCACACAGCCAAACGTCTCCAATTACAAATAGTCAGAGTTTCAATTCTATAATGCGTTTACAATCTCTCGTTTTAACTTAAAACCGATACAAAGATAGCTATTTCTCTGACATTTATTCAAAGGTATCGATGAAAGGGGGAAAATGATAGACCAACAGCAGACTTTTTTATAGAAGTGATTGGTTAGTCTGACCTTAGTCGAAGACGTACCCCATGCGGCATGGTCTCCGGATTGGTAATCAGTGGTGGCCGGAAATTTTCAACAGGATCTTTGTCTCTTAAGTCCCACAGGGACGGCACACAGTAGCCTGGGATGCAAGTACCAGGTAAAGAAATCCCCACCCGGGGTGTGCTGTAGGTACACCCCATCTTATGGAAACAATCGGTTTGTATATGCAGTGTCGTGCTTACAGCACTCCATTGACTGATGGTACCTGACCTGGGATTTGCATCCCAGGCTATTATATGACGTCCTTTCAGGACTTAAGAGATAAATATCAGCCTTTGCCAATCGCCCTTCACCCTACGCAAAAATCTTCCGAACAAGACTGATTTGTAAACCTTTAGTATTTATCAATTATTTATGTATTATTTTAAAACGCCCGTGTTCCCCACCTGCGCAGGGAACACGAACTCAATCATATATGATCCGGTTTCTCTATCCGGATACGGGCATCGACTACGAAAAGTCCTTTTTTTGTGGCCAACAGGGGGTTGATATCCATTTCTTTGATCTCGGACGCAAAACGCAGGAGTGTGGAAAGACGCACAATGATGTCGGCATATTCCTGTTCATCAATGCCTTTCTGTCCACGGGTTCCCCGGATGATCGGATACCCCCGTAACGAACGGATCATCGAGTAAGTTTCATCATATGAGAGAGGTGCCAAACCGTAGGAAACATCCCTGAGCACCTCTACAAAGATTCCACCTAATCCACATAAAACCACATGTCCGAACCGCTCCTCATAGGTCGCTCCTAAAAACAGTTCCATCCCTTTCAACATCGGTTGAACCAGGATGGCGGTGGCTTCCGGTATCTTCATCATCCGTTCATACTCCACACTCAAATGTGCCTCCGTCCGGATATTCAGGGCTACTCCTCCCACATCACTTTTATGAATAGGACCTACGACCTTTGCTACTACCGGATAACCGATCTGTTTGGCAAATGCCAGGATCTTGTCTTTATTGGAAGAGGTAAATTCCGCCACCACCGGGATCTGCGCAGCCTGCAAAAGCGTTCTCACATCTTCCGGGCTTAAATAGCCCGTATCCGGTAAACCATCAATAATCTTCCGGATGGCAGGTACATCCACTCCATATAACTGAATATCCGTACTCGCCGGTTGGGGCGTATTAATCACCCTGGAAAGAGCTGTCCCTAAGGTTACCTCATCCGAAAAGTTCACATGACCCTTCTTCACAAAACTCCTTACCTCCGGGCCTGCGGTTACGATAGAGGGAAGCACAGGAAAGATAGGTTTCTCACACGCTTCCATCTTTTTATGAAGGACTTCATATGTATCATATAACTTGACCAGACCGGGACTACCAAAAATGACCATCATCATATCGATCTCATCGAAACGATTTTCACAATAATCGATGGCAGTAGCCAGATGTTCCGGAGTACCGGTCCCGATAATATCAATCGGATTGCCTACAGCCGCTCCCGGATACAATTTAGATTTTAATTCTTCGGCGATGGGTCCATTCAGGTCCGGCACATTCACATGTCCTTTGGAAAGAGTATCTGCCAACATCACAGCCGGTCCTCCGGCATGGGTAATGATCGCACAGTTCCGGCCCCGTATTTCTTTCAGTGTAAAGATACTGGCGACTGTGGTCAACTCCTCCCGGCTAAAGCACCGGACAATACTGGCCTTACGGAACAATGCTTCCACAGCCGAATCAGAACTCGCGATGGCTCCTGTGTGGGAAGAGGCGGCCCGTTTTCCGGATTCCGTACTCCCTGCTTTGATAGCAGCGATTTTACATCCTTTCCGGATCAGGGAAGAAGCATGATACAGAAGTTTATCGGGCTGTTTAATACTCTCAATATACAGGATCTTTATTTTGGATCCAGCACAGGGTCAAATGTGCGATCCATATATTCAATCACATCTTCCACACCAATCTGAATGGAGTTCCCCACAGACCAGACAGAAGAGAATTTCAATCCTTTGGTTAACGCGGATTCGATAATAAAGAGGGCGGTTCCTCCGGAGCTGGAAATAAAATCGACCCCTCCCATTTCAAATTCGGGGACGGGCTGGGTAAAAACACCATGATAGTGCATATTCATCATCCCGATACAATTCGGACCGATCAGCGAAGCACCTGCCCCATTTACCGTTTGCAGGATCTGTTCTTCCAACAATCCTCCTTCCTCCGTTTCCTCGCCAAACCCGGCAGATATAATAATAAAAGCTTTTACCTTCTTTTCTTTTGCCAACACTTCCACCACTCCGGGGCAGGCTTTCCCGGGAATGGATAAAATAGCCATTTCCGTTTCAGGAATATCCTTTACATCCGGATAGGATTTAATACCCTGCACCTCTGTCTCCCGGGTATTCACCACATATAGTTCCCCCGGAAATTTTCCATCCAGCAGGTTTCTCACCAGACGTCCTCCCGGTTTATGTACATTATTGGAACCTCCTACGACAACGATACTACATGGATTGATTAGCTCTCGGTTGATCATAACATTTTGACATTTTTAATTCATACCTACCCTGGCAAATATAATAAATTATACTTCCCGGTTAATCGTAAACCATTTTTTATTTACATTTTGTTCATATCTCCCGGATTTGAAAGAACCCGGTTACTCTTCCGGTTGAAGAGGAATTTATAATCCCTGCAAACCCAAAGGGCTTTAAGGTACCCTGGAAGGGTTGTACATGAATCATAGACCGGCCTGAGCCAATAACTGTGTATGTATCCAGTCGCGGTCGGAAGATCCGGAACAACCCCAGCGGGGTTCCATCAACAGCCCAGGGCCGAGCGAAGTGAGCCCCTGGGTAAGAATAAATATTCTATAACCTTGCAAAGGTTTCACTTTTCTGCTATTCAGGATGCAACCCACTCTGGGGTTGACTGATGGTATCCTCTACCCAGGGAATCGCCTTTGGCTCATCCCTGGGCTGTTGATGGAACCCCGCTGGGGTTGTTCCGGATCTTCCGACCACGACTGGATGCATACACAGTTATTGGCTCAGGCCAGTCTATGATTCACATACAACCTCTTACAGCATAATGGATTACAATTCCAAGAATAAAAGGGATCAGAAAATTTCCTTCGACAAACTTGTAGTAAACTAAATGATTCAGGACAACAGAAGATATAATAACGCGGCAATCACTGCACCTGTTACCGGGCCGAAAGCCGGGATCCACGCATATTCCCAGTGACTGCTGCCTTTGCCTTTGATGGGAAGGATCGTATGCATGAGCCGGGGGGGGCTATGTCACGGGCTGGATTGATAGCATATCCGGTGGGACCTCCCAGGGAAAGGCCGATTACCCACACAGTAAAAGCCACCGGGATCGCACCGACGGAACCCAGTCCTACCGGCAATTCAATGTTATGTTCTTTCCAGGAAACCTGTCCGTCTGTAATATAAAACACCACAAACATCAGGGCGAAGGTTCCGACTGCTTCCGTGAGGAAATTAGTCACCGGATTAGCGATCTCCGCATTTGTACTGAAAACACCTAATTTAGCTCCCGGGTCTTCAGTCGCATCAAAATGATCTTTGTAAACTAACCACACTAAGGTTGCCCCGAGGGAAGCGCCCAACATCTGAGCAAGAATGTAAGGAACCACATCCGCCCAGGGAAATAATCCCCCTAACGCTAACCCGATGGATATAGCCGGATTCAGGTGGGCACCGCTATAAGGGCCGGAAACCACCACCCCAATAAATACCGCCAACGCCCAGGCCGTACAGATCGCCAGCCATCCGGCTCCATGCCCTTTTGTTTTGTTTAAAACGACATTGGCAACTACACCAACTCCCATCAGGATCAGGAGCATAGTTCCCAGTAATTCTGCAATAAATGGAGACATATACATATTAATTTAGAGGTTAACGTTCGTGGGTTATCATGCCAAAGAGTTTTTACTTTAAAAAACGATACCCACAAATCTAAAAAATTATTTCGATTAGTAGGTATCCGTATCTCATGTTATTCAAACATCTTATCAATTCCTCCGACGTCTGTTGGAGTGTCGAACCGTTCTCCGGAACTGGTCCTGCTACAAGGATTGGCATACTGTTCCGGTATATCAAAACCTTCTTCTTCCGAATAGCCTAAGGTCTTATCCGCATAGACTTTCTGCATAAACAGTCCGTAGATCGGTAAAGCCATACTGGCTCCCTGTCCTTCCGCCAGACGGTCAAAGTGGATCGAACGGTCTTCACCACCTACCCAGCAACCACCCACCAGACTGGGCGTAAAGCCCATAAACCAACCATCCGAGTTGTTCTGTGTGGTACCGGTCTTTCCTCCCATCGGCGCTTTAATGCCATACCGGAAACGAATACGTCCGCCTGTACCTCCGTCAATTACTTTCTGTAGCATATGGAGCATTTTATAGGAAGCATCTTCCGGCAGCACTTCACTCATCTGAGGATTGAAATTAGCGATCACATTGCCATAGGAATCTTCAATGCGAGTGACATACAAAGGTTCCACCCGGATCCCTTTGTTAGCAAACACCGTATAGGCTCCTACCATTTCTCCCACCGAAACATCCGGCGTACCTAAAGAGACCGAGATCACGGGATCAATATGATTTTTCAAACCGAACGAGTGCAACAACCTGACAAAGGTATAAGGGGAGAGACGGCTCATCAGGTAAGCGGTTACCCAGTTAGAAGAATTTTGTAATCCCCACTGGATCGTTACATATTCCCCTTCCCGTGCCCGGTTGGAGTTTCTTGGCACCCAGAGCTTTCCATTCTCATCCCGTAGCTGTTGCTGTACATGCAACATTCCGTCACAAGGGCTAAAGCCTTCGATCATAGCTAATGAATAGAGGAAGGGTTTCATCGTTGAACCGATCTGGCGGCGTCCGCCATTGATCATATCATACTGGAAGTCATTGTAATCAATGCCACCCACATAGGCTTTGACATGTCCATTCCGTGGGTCCATGGACATAAATGCCGTACGCAGGAAGCTCTTATGGTAACGGATCGAATCCCAGGGAGACATTACCGTATCAATCTGTCCTTTCCAACTAAAGACACTCATATCCACCGGCTTCTGGAATTCAGCCCGGATCTCCGGTTCACTTAAACCGGCCCTTTTCAGTCCACGGTAACGATCCGTCTGTTGCATCGAACGAATCATGATCGTATCGATCTGTCCTTCGGAAAGATGTCTGGAGAACGGGGCGTAACTTCTACCTGCTTTTTCTTTAAAGAAAGCAGGTTGCAGCGTTCCACCAATATGTTCTCTTACGGATTCTTCCGCATATTGCTGCATACGGGAATCAATCGTTGTATAGATCTTCAGACCATCGGTATAGATATTATAAAACTCACCATCCGCCTTTTTATTTTTATAACACCATCCGTAGAGCGGATTGGTCTCCCAGGAAACAGAATCTTCCTGGAACTTCTGCATCTGCCAGGAGGCGTAATTCTTCCGGTCCGGTTTAGAGGCAGTCATGGTGACACGTAAATATTCCCTGAAGTAAGGAGCCAGCCCCTCTTTGTGGTCCATCCGGTTAAACCGGAGTGTCAACGGCAGATTAGACAGCGAATCCCGTTCCGCGGCCGTGATATATCCGGCTTTCTCCATCTGGCTCAAGACTGTATTCCGGCGGCCTCTGGTACGCTCATTGTAACGAACCGGATTAAAATAGGATGGGTTCTTACACATGCCGATCAACGTAGCTGCCTCTTCCGTCTTCAACGTTTTGGGAGTGGCATTAAAATAGACCCGGGACGCGGATTGGATACCTACTGCATTATAGAGAAAGTCAAACTTGTTCAGATACATA
>Ga0192262_1129_pt1 | contig 15447 bp, 13 predicted proteins | sample Koala_Koa23_H3_FD_131285 | JGI IMG/M metagenome (GOLD analysis project Ga0192262, IMG submission 131285) | Enriched cells from koala feces incubated with labeled cellulose particles, San Francisco Zoo, California, United States - Koala_Koa2-3_H3 ... | reverse complement strand
GGGATGATGCTATGCGGAGACAAGACTATACAGATGCCCGTCTTTGGTATGGAGAGGGATTATCACAATGTGATATGTATAGTATTGATCAGCTAACGAAAATCTGGCAGGAAAATGAAACGATGCGTGTTTCTATGCGCAGCCTGATGAACAAATGCCTGAATTGCATGACAGTACGGGCAAATGAGCGGGACACAGCAGCGATGGCAAAATTGGTGCTCTACTATTCGGAAGGGATCGGAACTCCCAGAAACAAAGATTTGACTTCCTATTGGAGTCGCCAGCTGAGGCAAGCTCAAAGAGGAATTTCTGTACAGAATCCGGAGAAAAAGCCGGTAGAGGCTGAATTTTTTGCCGGATATCTTTATTCTCTGGAAGCACCTTTAGGAATTACGATAGGAGGTGTTTTCAACCGGCTGGGATTCTATGTCCGGTTTAAATCCAACCTTTCTTCCAAAAGTTATCCTTACACCTATAATAGCTCCACACATAGGATCGTAGAATTGCCGGAAAATCAAACCTATTCCTATGATCACAAAAAGATAAATTACTATGCGGCATCGGGGGGATTGATGGTAAAATGTACTCCATGGCTGTATACATCTATAGGTGCCGGCTATTTCAACCGGGATCTACTCTATTCTTTTACGTTGAGAGATCAGATGGGAGAACCAAAGGAAAGTGTCTGGGCAAAGAATTTGGAAGACTCTTATAATGGGGTTATTGCTGATCTGGATTTCACAGTCAAAATCGGTAAAACTTTTTATCTGAGTGCCGGTTGTAGTACCCTGGAGTTTAAATATGTGGATTTAAATGTAGGGGCAGGTGTATTTTTTTAATTGATTACCTATGAAACATCTATACAAAGTATTATTATTGCTGATTGCTTTTCCTTTTTTACATGGATGCCTGGATGATCCGGAAGGTCCGGATGATATCCTGAATGCGAAGGTTCCGGAAGTAAAGATCGATACCATAACCGATAAAACAGCAACCTCATTTAAAGTGACTGCAGAGATCACTGCAAAAAATGGTGCTCCGGTGACCAGCTATGGGTTTATCTATAAAGAACAAGGTAGTGAAACAGAAAAAACAGAAGAGGTAGGATCCGGAAATAAGGAAACTACTTTTTCGCTGGTAATTGAAAATCTGAAAGAAAATACGAAATACGAGATTCGTGCCTATGCCACCAATCTAAAAGGAACAGGAGTCAGTGATGTGGACCAGGTCTCTACGGAAAATGGACTTGGGGTTGTCTCTACTTCAGAACCTGAAGAAGTAAAAGCAACTACCGCCATTTTAGGGGGAAAGATTATGGATCCGGGGGAAGGAGAAATTAAGAGAAGAGGCGTGAGATATGCTGAAAATGAAGAGATGACCGAACTTGAAGAAGTTACCTTTGATGGAACAGGGGATCCTTTCTCTCAGCAAGTCAAAGGATTAAAGCCTTCTACTAAATATTATGTAAAAGCTTTTGTAGAGAATACATTTGGAATTTTTGAAGGCACGCTGAAAACATTTACAACGACGGATGGAAAACCCATACTGGCAGAGTTTTATTCGGTAAAAACGGATTTTCATTCCATTACTTTCACTGCAGAGGTCCTGGATGCAGGAGATAGCCCTATCATTGAGTGGGGATTCTGCTGGGCCCGGGAAGCAACTGAGGAACTGAATAAACTCGATCATGCAACAGTACCGGTGGATGTGACAGATGGAGGAGCCGGTGAATTTGTCGGGGAAATAACAGAAAAACTGGAAGACCATACCCGGTATTATGTCCGGGCATATGCTGAAAATAGTTTTGGAATCACTTACAGTGAAGTGATCTCCTTTTATCCAAGAAGCCATGTCCCAACAGTTACGACGTATGAGATAGAGAATCTGAAAGATGGATATGCAACACTCGGTATGGAATTAGCTGCTTCCGGTAACAGTTCTGTGGTTGCTATGGGAATCCTCTATTCAACAGATCTGTCTTCTCTTAGCCTGGAAAATGAAGCATGTGAAAATCTGGAATATTCGCAGGGATTTATACATGTCGGGGATGTTTTTAAGGAAACAATCGGGCCACTGGCTGGTGGGACCACCTACTATGTAACAGCTTATGCAATAAATGAAGCAGGAAGTGTGTATGGGGATACTATCTCTTTTACTCCTCCTCCTGTATTTAGCACGAAAGCTTCGTATCCGGTAAAAGCCTCCTATGTAACAGGCTTTACTTCCGGAACGGATTTTGCATTTATGTTAGGAGGTTTTGCCGGAGGTGAGACATTAGATGCATTTTATGGGTATAATGCACAGACAAACAGTTGGAGCCGGTATGGTTCATTCCCTATCCCTATCAGAGGGACTACCGTTGCTGCGTTAGAAAATGGTTCCTACTTTTTTGCGCTGGGCGGACTGGGGCAGGACAATACGGTCCTGAAATCTATGTACGTATATGACTATAATCGTAAATACTGGTCTGATGACGGAGAGATATTAACAGACCCGTTATTTGATGCAGCCAGCTTTGCGGAAGATGATACCATTTATTTTATAGGGGGGAAAATCGATAATAAATCCAGACCTACCTATTCAAATAAAATATATAGCTACAGATTCGGTGGAATTAAACCGGAGTCTGCAAATTTTGGAGGAAATCTTAGCCAGGGTGTTGTGTTCAAACACGATGGGAAAGTATATGTCGGTTTAGGAGACAATGAACCCAATCTTTGGTGGAGCTCTGCAGGTAATTATATGTCCGCTTGGACGAGAGTGGAAAATAATAGTATTCCGTCTAATATAGGAGATATCACAACAGGGGTTGTCTCCAGAGATAGTTTCTTTGGTATAAACAGGCAAGGACGCCTGTGGGAATATGATATTAAAGGAAACAAATGGTACCAACGGGGTGTTTTAGCCGGTGTTTCCGGTTCACAGAATGAGTTTCATATGTTTTTATTAAATGATGAGATCTATATTCTGGGTCTGGGGCAAAATGAAAACTGGACCACATTTGTCACATACGATCCGCTTTGGGATCCGGAAGGAAGAGAAAGATGAAAAGAAGCGAAATATTAGAACAAATACAAAAGAATGTGGAATTGTTGTCGGCTTTTGATTCGTCGGATTATCAGTATATTCCACTACATCAGAAACCATCCCCTTCTGTACTTGCTTTGCAGGAAGTGATGCGCCTTCTCCGGAAAGTAATCTTTCCGGGCTTTTTTGGTACGGAGCAAGAGGCACAAAGTGATTCCATTCAGTATTATACCGGGGTCTACCTGGAAAAAATATATGATCTGCTTCAGGAGCAAATCTCTAATGGACTTTGTTTTGAGATAGAGAACTGTTGTGATTCGAAAGGAAAAGCCGCGGAGATTGCCCTGGCCTTTATCAATCAAATCCCTCATATTAAACACTTGTTATCAACAGATGTGAAAGCCATGATGGACGGAGATCCGGCAGCAAAAAGCCTGAGTGAGGTCATCTTTTGTTACCCGTCTCCGAAAGCGATGTTATATCAGCGTGTGGCACACGAACTATATAAACTGGAGGTTCCCGTCCTGCCACGTATTATCACGGAAATAGCCCATTCAGAGACCGGGATCGATATTCATCCGGGAGCTCAGATCGGAGAATATTTTAGTATGGATCACGGAACAGGGATCGTAATAGGTAAAACAGCCATTATCGGTAATCATGTCCGGTTATATCAGGGAGTCACATTAGGAGCAAAAAATTTCTCCTATGATGAAGAAGGACTGCCGATTGATATTCCACGCCACCCGGTGATTGAAGATCATGTAACGATCTATTCCAATACTTCTGTGTTAGGGCGGATCACAGTAGGAGAGGGCTCCATTATCGGAGGTAATATCTGGTTAACCCATGATGTTCCACCCTTCTCCAAAATTCTTCAGGGGCGTACTGTACAGGATCAGTAAAATCCTGTCTGCGCCCGTCTGCGTTCCTTAAAATATCCAGATATAAAAGAAGGAGTAAGGCGAAGTTCAGAACCGGCTGATAGAGCCACCTCCACCGGAACGTCCGCCGCCCCAGGAGCCACCTCCTCCAAAGCTGCCGCCTCTTCCGCTTCCCATCCCTCCGAGACCACCGAAAATGATAGGACCACCGCCACCCTCTCTTCTCAGACGGTCAATCGGATGATTCTTTTTCTCGGTATATTCACAGTTGGAACATCTATACAGATCCTCAGCCATACCGGCACGTGCATAGGTCGCAGCCTGAACTGTCTGGCGCCGGATATAGCGAAATGTCTTTTTCCCACACCGGGGACATTTCTTCGGTCTATGTTTCATATAGTTCGCGATCAGTGCAATGATCATAATCCCAAGGGGAGCGATTAGGATAAATGCTAACAAGGCCCAGGTAGAGATCTCTTCTCCGGAGGAATAGCCATTCCCCACGATAGCCCCTCTTTCATAATCACTGGCTAACAGGTATTCCCTGACAGCAGCTACCCCCTTTACCATTCCACTGCTAAAGTTTCCTTCCCGCATATCAGGGATCATATACCGTTGTTGAATGCGGTAACAGATCGCATCCGGCAGAACACCCTCAATTCCATATCCGGTTTCAAACACCACCGAACGTTGAACAGGTTCTGTCACTAACTGGATCAGTAGCCCATTGTCATCTGCCTTTTTACCAATTCCCCATTTTTTAAAGAGATCAGTTGCAAAATCACGGGCTTCATTGTCTCCGATACTTTCTACGGCTACTACAGCGACTTCAATGCCTAAACTATCCTCTAAGCTACGAAGCAGGCGGTTAATCTGCTGTACATCCCCCGGGGTTATGATCCCATCCGGATTACTTACATAATTATAACGGTCCGAGAGCCGTGTATTAGGTATGGTTTCAAGGGTATAAGTACCTCCCCAGAGTTGAAGAGGTAATAATATAGCAAGAAATACACTTACAGAAAACACGATTCTGTACCCTTTTTCTGTAAGTGATATCTTCTTTATTTTATTCATTCAGAATATATTTAAAATTCAACAACCGGAGCTCTTTCCGCACCAGATTCAGCGGTAAAGTAAGCTTTAGGAGTAAAGCCGAACATGCCTGCGAAAATGTTATTCGGGAAACTACGGATGTACGTGTTATACTGTTGAGCCGTTTCATTGAATCTTTTTCGTTCCACAGCGATCCGGTTCTCCGTTCCCTCTAACTGTGCCTGCAATTCCAGGAAATTCTGGTTCGCTTTCAAATCCGGGTAACGCTCTACGGCAACTAACAAACGGGATAAAGCACTACTTAATTCCCCCTGGGCTGCCTGAAAACGTTGGAGAGATTCTTCCGTAAGATTATCCGGATTAATGGTCATCTGGGTTGCTTTAGCACGTGCATTGATCACACTTTCCAGCGTTTCCCGCTCATGGGTAGCATACCCTTTAACCGTATTCACCAGATTAGGTATTAAGTCCATCCGGCGCTGATACTGGTTTTCCACCTGGCTCCAGGCAGTTTTAACAGTCTCATCGTGTTGAACCATATTGTTATAAATTCCTTTTGTCCATCCGAATAGAAGTAAAATAACTACAACCGGGATGGCGATCCATAAAATTTTCTTTGACATTCTTTTCAGTTTTTAATTGTTAGAACTATTCGGCAAAGTTAACCATTAATTAACAACAATAAAAAGATAGCATAAGCTCATAAATAAAACTTATTAATTCATAAATAAAACCTATCAGCTATTATTCGGAAATCCCGGAGCTTCTTGTATTTTTGTAACAGGAATATTCTAAACAAACAAATAACGACTATGGGTTACTTTACTTATTCTGATTTTAAAGGAAAATCCAGTCTCCTTCCTGCTGGCCTTCTCATGTTTACCCTGGCAGTAAGTAGCTGTTCTTCCGAATACAAAAAACATGCAGGAGATGAAGGCAAACAGGTTGCTTCTATCCTTCGCGGCAATGGCTGTCTGGAATGCCATGCGGCTGATGCCAAACTTCCTTTTTATGGGAAATTTCCCGTCATAGGTCCCACCGTGGAAGCGGATATGCGGGAAGGAACCTTATATCTGGATCTGACCTCCCTCGTAGATGCTTTGGAAAATGGTAAGCCGGTCTCTGAAGTGGATCTGGCCAAAGTGGAACATACAGCGTTGAGTGGCTCTATGCCTCCTTTTAAATATTCAGCGATCCACTGGGGCACAAGTCTTAACAGCGAGGAAAGAGGAATCCTGATCTCCTGGGCAAAAAATGTGAGGAAAAATAACTTTGCTATTTCCACAGTTGCGGAAACGTTCGCTAATGAACCCGTACAACCTCTCATGGAATCGCTTCCGGCAGATCCGGACAAAGTGGCTTTAGGGTTTGCCCTCTATCATGACACCCGCCTTTCAGCAGATAACACGTTGTCCTGTGCCAGTTGTCATGGCCTGGAAACCGGAGGAGTGGACAGAAAGCAATATTCGGAAGGGATCAACGGTCAATTGGGTGGAGTCAATGCGCCCACCGTCTATAATGCAGCCCTTAATTTTGTTCAGTTCTGGGACGGACGGGCAGCAGATTTGAAAGAACAGGCAGCCGGTCCTCCATTGAATCCGGTGGAAATGGGGCATACCTCTTTTGATGATATCTGTGCATCCATATCAGAAGATAAAGAATTTATGAAAGCGTTCCTGCAGGTGTTCCCGGAAGGTATCTCCGAATCAACGATCACAGAAGCGATCGCAGAATTTGAAAAGACATTACTGACGCCCAGCCGTTTTGATAAATATCTGATGGGAGACACACAGGCGTTGACCAAAGAAGAATTGGAAGGCTATGAGCTGTTTAAAGAAAACAGATGTGCCACCTGCCATGTCGGAGTAAACTTCGGAGGACAGTCATTTGAATATACGGGGATCAAAAATAACTACTTTGACTACAGAGGAACCGGTTTGACAGATGGAGACCTGGGACGATATGCTGTAACAGCAGATGACAGCGACCTTCATAAATTCAAGACCCCGGGACTCCGGAATGTGATGCTGACTTATCCCTACATGCATGATGGGACCATTGAACATATTGAAGACGCGATCCGTATTATGCACGAATTTCAGATCGGTAAAAATATATCCGATGCAGAAACGGCAAAGATCGTGGCTTTCCTGCACACCTTAACCGGTGAATATAACGGACAGATTTTGCATTAATATCAAAATAAATCCTTTTAGCCCACTTTGCCTGCGATAGGTAGAGGGGTTTTTTTATTTTATTTCGTATTTCTGTTTATCTTTGCCGGGAAGAAAAGTAACCCGGAAGCCCCGGCTTGACCATGAAATCAGCTTTATCAATATACCTGTTCCTACTCCCTTTGCTCTTGTTCAGCCGGGAAACATACGCTCAGGAAGAGGGCATTGCCTCTTATTACCATAAACGGTTTCAGGGACGAAGAACATCGAACGGTGATCTCTATGATTATGCTGCCTACACAGCAGCACACCGGGAGTATCCCTTCGGGACATATGTACGTGTGACCAACCTGAGAAATGAAAAAAGTGTGATTGTCTGTGTAACAGACCGGGGACCCCGGCACCGGAACCGGCTAATAGACCTATCCTATGCGGCGGCGGAAGAACTGGATTTTATAAAAAGAGGAATCACCCGTGTCAAACTGGAGATTGTACCCTTTCCTTTTGAACTGCGCTATCTGGATCTGTTGTCAACCCCTCTTCCTTTTTCTGTCTGTACCAGCCGCCTGCAACCTCCCCTGAAATTCAATGAAGGAGAGTAAGCTGCTTCTCCCCGCAAATGATTATATTTGTTACCCTAACAAGAAACGATTGCATATATGGCTAACATATTAGTAGTAGAGGATGAAGAGAATATAGCCTCTTTTATCGAGCGCGGACTAAGTGAGTTTGGTCACGAAGTGCAGGTTGCCTATGACGGAGCTGCCGGCTGGGAAATCCTTCAGAAGGAAAACTTTGAGGTACTCATATTGGATGTGATCATGCCGAAAATAACCGGTCTGGAACTCTGCCGGAAGTACCGGCAATTGTATGGTTTTCATTCTCCGGTCATTATGCTGACGGCGTTAGGGACTACAGATGATATTGTGAACGGACTGGAGGCCGGGGCAGATGATTATATGGTTAAACCTTTTAGTTTCCGGGAACTGGAAGCCAGGATCCAGGTGCTCCTCCGGCGCTCCGGTGTGCAGGTAGCTACTCCTGTGAAACAATGCGGTGATCTGGTCCTCGAACCGCAAAACCACCGGGCCCTCCGCAGTGGAAAGGTCATTGATCTGACGGTTCGGGAATACCGTTTGCTGGAATATCTGTTATTGAACCAGGGGACCGCACTGAGCCGGCAGGATATTATGAAATATGTCTGGGATAAGGAGGCAGACAGAAATACCAATGTAGTGGATGTGTATGTAAATTACTTACGTACCAAAATAGATAAAGAATTTGACCGGAAGCTGATTCGCACGGTTGTAGGGATCGGTTATATGATAGAAGCATGAAAGCAGGGAATAAAATCGCACTTATGTATGCCGCTGTCGCTATTGGGGTGATTGCACTCGTTTCCTGTCTGTTCTATTTTCTCATGGTTTATCATATAGATCACCTCTATTTTTCCTCACAGCAACAACGAATAGAGGAGGTCGTTGACAGTCATCCGGCTGCCGGTGAAAAAAAGTTGGTATTGGATGCAAAAGACAAGCCGGAAACACGAAAGGTCCTGTCCCGCTATCTCTCAGATTCTCAAATAGAAGATCTTTTCTCCGGAAAGATGATTCACTTTAAGCATGCCGGGGAATTCGGTACAGCCTTGTATTCGCCGGAAGATCAGGACAAACAGATCGTACTGCTTTTATCAGAGAATACTTATGGAAAAGGGATCCGTAAACGGTTTGGCTAGCTGCTTGCGGGAACATTTCTGTTAAGTACGGTATTGATCTATATCATTGGGAAAAGGTATTCAGTTCGTATGGTCAACACGATCGACGCAGCCTACCAAAGTGAAAAGGATTTTATCAGTAATGCCTCTCATGAGATCAATAACCCCCTGACTGCTATTTTAGGCGAATGCGAGATCACGCTGTTAAAAGAACGGACACCGGGAGAATATGAAGCCGCCCTAAAAAGGATCGCTACGGAAACGAAACGGATTGTGCAATTAATGAAGCATCTTCTTTTCCTTTCCCATGGAGATAAAGAGATCCTGAAGAATGCCACAGAACCCATTATGCTGGCGAACTTCCTGATGCAATTTCTGGATGACCGGATCCATTTCTCTCCGGATACGTTTGCTTTTGTGGTGGATGCCAATCCGCATCTGCTGAAAATCGCGATCAGCAATCTTATTAACAATGCCCTGAAATATTCAGGAGATAAGCCGGTGGAGATCCGCTTGCGGGGGAGCGTCCTGGAGATAGAAGATCAGGGGATCGGCATACCCGAAGAAGAATTGGACCGCATCTATCAACCTTTTTACAGAGCCTCCAATACACGTGAATTTAAGGGTCATGGCATTGGTCTGAGTCTGACGATGCGGATCCTGACCCTCTACGGAGCAGAGGTGAAAATAAGGTCCGCCATAGGCACAGGAACAACTGTCTCTGTCCATTTCTAACCACAAACAGCTTACATAATAGTGCTAAAAAGGATATTTTTATATATTTTTGTATATCCATTTGTAACTTTATTTGCCAAACGTGTATGAAGAATAACCTATTCCATAAGAAATTAATGGAGGAAATGAACGCCAAAATTCCTCACAAATCCCAGTTGGTTAACAAATTAGCAACATTACTTAAAATCGAACGCGAAGCTGTTTACAGAAGATTACGGGGAGAGGTCCCTTTCTCCTTTCAGGAAATAGCCACTGTTGCACAGGAATTTTCTTTTTCAATAGATGGTATTGTCGATAACTCCTCTGAAAATGTAAGTTCGTTCCGCTTGAAACATGTGGAATTTACGGATCCGGAAGATGCTGATTTTGCTTTAATGGAACAATTGATCCATTTTCTGAATTTTATTAATAATCCGGCTTCGGAGTGTGGAGAAGCCACGAATTCGATTCCGCAGGACCTGTATGTAAAATATGACAGTATTACCCGGTTCTATCTTTTTAAGTGGCTTTATCTCTATAACGATACCCCTAAAGTAGTTCGCTATAAAGATCTGCATCTGAACCATAAAATAAAAGAATATCATCATCTGAATCTGGTCGGAACTCATAAAATAGGACATACCAAGTATATTCTGGATATGGATCTGTTCCGTTATTTTATTAAAGATCTGACCTATTTCCGGAATATTGCTTTAATAGAAGATGAGGATGTCCGGATCCTGAAAGAAGATCTGCTTCAGCTGATTGATGATATGGAAGAGCTGTCTGTCACCGGAACCTATCAAGATACAGGCAACAAAATCCAGTTCTATATTTCCAATATCAATCTGAATACAAGTTATAAATATATTCAGACCACGACTTATTTTATCAGTTTTATCAAAGCATTCACCATGAATGCCGTGGTGTCATTTGATAAAAAACCATGTCAAGTGTGAAAAACTGGCTTCAGTCTCTGATTAAATCTTCGACCCTTATTACAGAGAGCGGAGAGGTGGACCGGATTAAATTCTTCCAGACACAGCGTGAGATCATAGAGGAGATTCAGGTAGATTGACAACCATCCGTGTTTTTGTTTTGTTCCATAGGAAAATTATGAAATATGGTCACAAAAATTGCGTTTTTCGGGGCGAAAGAATATGATATTACCTCATTCGATAAGATCAATCAGCATTTCAATTTTGATATCCGCTATTTCAAAGGAAACCTGAGTAAAAATAATGTGGTCCTGACACAAGGAGCGGAAGTGGTGTGCATTTTTGTGAATGATATAGCAGATGCGGAAGTCATAGATGCTTTGGTTGCCGGAGGGGTTAAACTGATCGCTTTGCGGTGTGCCGGGTTTAACAACGTGGATCTCTGTGCCGCCGCGGGAAAGATTCAGGTGGTACGGGTACCGGCCTATTCTCCTTACGCAGTGGCAGAATACACACTGGCCCTCATGCTCTGCCTGAACCGGAAGATCCACCGGGCCTATTGGCGTACCCGGGATGGAAACTTTTCCCTGCATGGACTGATGGGTTTTGATATGCATGGAAAGACGGTAGGGATTATCGGAACCGGAAAGATCGCAAAGATCCTGATCCACATGCTCCGGGGGTTAGGGATGCAGGTGTTGGCACATGATCTGTATCCCGATGAAAAATTTGCCCAGGATGAACAGATCTACTATACGACCCTGAATGATCTCTATAAAAGATCGGACATTATTTCCCTGCATTGCCCGTTGACGGAAGAAACGAGATATCTGATTGACGAAGAGGCGATCAGTAAGATGAAAAATGGAGTTATGCTGATCAATACCGGCCGGGGACAGTTGATCCATACCAATGCCCTGATCGAAGGATTAAAAGAGAAGAAGATCGCTGCGGCCGGACTGGATGTCTATGAAGAGGAGGGAGACTATTTCTATGAAGACCGTTCTGATAAGATCATCAATGATGATGTACTGGCCCGTCTCATTTCTTTTAATAATGTGATTGTCACTTCCCACCAGGCTTTTTTTACACAGGAAGCCATGCATAATATCGCGGAAACCACTTTACAAAATATCGCAGATTTCCGCGATGGAAAAGTGCTGGCCAATGAAGTGATCGCCTGAAACTATTTAGCCGTTTTATAGGACACCTGAAGTTGCCTGTTCTCCGCAAAACCACTTTGAAACATCGAAAGAAGAGACAAAGGAGTTTGTTCGTAGATATACTCATCCCGGATGTAGAAATAATTGCAGAAATAGATCCAGTTGCTGAAAGTAACCGGCATGGAGATGTTACTTTGAAGCAATTTCAGGATCGCCTTACTCCGGTCCAGTTTAAAGAAACTTTTAGCCACTTCTTTATGGTGATTAAATAAAGAATGAAGAGCCGGGGAAAGAGGAGCCAGGTCAAATTTCAAACGGAATTTATTCCGGAGCATCGCTGTCCAGTTCCTGTTTTGATAATGCTGGTAAGCAATCTCATCAAACAGTTTGATTATAGTCCGGTCTGTGGTATCTAAAGAGGCGTACATCCCATTAAACAACCGGGATTCATTATCTAAGCCATCCCATTCCTCTTTGCTTTTATACCGCATAAAATGGTCGATCTCATGCCACCCTTCCGAAAATACGGTCCGGATCTGGATCTCGAATGTAGTATCCAGGTATTTATGCAAAGGAGTGAGTTGAGACTTATGGGTATGGAAAACCTTTTCCTGCTCCTTTTTCATACGGCAAACCAGATTGACCCGTACCGGATTGAACTGATTCACTTCCGGTTCGTCATACTGTAAGCATTCGAGGTCAAAGAAGGAAGAAAAATAATGAACCAATAGTTCCACATCTTCCCCGAAGTAGGTCATGATCCGCAACCCGATCACATCCTGCACTAATTTCCCATTCTGAAAGTATCCTTTACGGGTTATTTTCTCCTGGATCGAGTTTTTACTTTTAATTCTGGCGTAGATCCGGTAAAGAATACCTGATCTCTCCAACTGAGTTTCAATCATTTTTTGAATCTCTTTTTCAATCGTCACTAATCCGTTGTCTGTCATCATCTGAAATTTTTAAAATGAAAGAAATCAATAGAAACTAATATACTTATTACCCTATCCTAATATATATATATTAGCAAGAAATAGTATACTTATTAGCGCGTCCTGATATACATATTAATAGGGAATAATATATATCCTATATTCATGGCCTAAGTATGGCGGGAAAGAAACCCCACTATGAAATAAGACGGAAAAAGCAGGCAAATATTTTTACGAGAACTAATCTTTTAGCGAAAAATAAGAAACCAGCCGTTCCGGTAACATCTCTTTAAATTTCCTGCTCCGGAAGATTAAAATTGATATTTTTTGAGAAAAAGAAACACACGGGAAAGTAAATCCGTCATGTCCGGAAGAGGTAAACCCTTCTCACCCTATTGACCCCCTTGCGAGGCTCATCCTTACTAACATCTATAACCGTGGGATGCAATCCCACGGTTAGTCACAGGCGATCCCTCCGGGATTCGATCAGGTAATAAAAAGAGGTGTGTATAGAGTGGATCCGGAGGGAGAAAGCTGCACTGAAAATAAATTGTTTTAACGGATAAGATAAATCTTCCGGATAGGGCTGGAATTAACTCAGAAGGAGCTGAATTATCTCGGGGCTTTCTGATACAAGTAAATCGCTATAAAGGTATACAGGATATTCGGGATCCAGGCAGCTACCATCGGACTTACACTACCATTAACCGCAAAGGTGGAAGTGACGGTGGTAAAGAGGATATAGGAGAAACTCAGAGCCAGCCCGATACCTAAATTAAGTCCCATCCCTCCTTTGATCTTCCGGGAGGAAAGAGAAGCCCCAATAGAGGTCAGGATAAAGGCAGCCATAATAGAGGCGTAACGCTTATGATATTCGATCTGAAAGGTCTGGATATTACCAATTCCCCGTTGTTTCTGGCGGTTAATGTAAGTAGCCATCTCGGGAGTTGTCATGGTTTCACAATCCGTAGGAGAGATCAGAAAGTCAGAAGGGATGATCGTAAGGGTCGTATCCTTACGGGTTCCCGATGTTACATGTTCTTTCATTCCATCAAAGTCACGGATGATATAGTCAATCACAGTCCACTGGTAGAGTGAATCATGTTTGATGGAATTAGCAGTCAGACGGGAGATCAACTGTTTTCCGTCGAAGTGCTCCAGGGAAAAACGGTATCCCATACCCGAACGGTCATCATAACGGTCAAAATAGGCGATCACGCCCGGTTCAATCTCCACCTGGAAATTCCGGACCACATCGGTTCTTTTATTACGTATATAAGTATTCTGGAATTCAATCCTCGTTTCATTGGCAGGAGGAATAATATACGAACCCAGCACAAAGGTCATCAGTGCAATGATTCCGGCAGAGATCCCATAAGGCAACATGAGCCGCCGGAAACTCATACCACTGGCCAGCATAGCAATGATCTCCGAATTATCTGCTAATTTGGAAGTAAAGAAGATCACAGCGATAAAAGTAAACAGGGGACTGAACAGGTTGGCAAAATAGGGAATAAAGTTCAGGTAGTAATCAAAGATAATTGCATTCAGGGGTACCTCCGGCTGGAGAAACTTATCAATCTTCTCATTGATATCAAATACGACGGAGATCGTAATGATCAGAAGGATCGCAAAGAAGTAAGTTCCCAGGAACTTTTTGATAATATACCAATCTAAACGCTGTAATCTGAACTTCATCTTATAATCTGTTTGACGATTGTTTCACCATCTGGCTTTTCCAGATCGTAAAATCACCTGCTATGATATGTCTGCGTGCTTCTCTTACTAACCATAAATAGAACGCAAGGTTGTGAATGGAAGCAATCTGTAAGGCTAATATTTCATCCGCTTTGATCAGATGATGCAGATAGGCCTTACTGTAAAGTGTATCCACATAGGAATGTGCATCCGGATCTACCGGAAAGAAATCCGCTTCCCATTTTTTATTCCGGATATTGATCGTTCCGTATTGAGTAAATAACTGACCATTTCTACCGTTGCGGGTAGGCATAATGCAGTCGAACATATCCACCCCCCGTTCGATGGCTTCCAGAATATTTACCGGCGTACCAACCCCCATCAGGTAACGGGGTTTATCTTTAGGCAGGATCTCATTCACTACTTCGATCATTTCATACATCTTCTCTGTCGGTTCCCCTACAGCCAGGCCTCCGATCGCATTTCCGTCTGCTCCTTTGGAAGCAATGTTTTCCGCTGCCCGTTTCCGCAGATCCGGGTAAACACATCCCTGAACGATAGGGAAGAGGCTTTGCTGGTATCCGTATTTAGGCTCCGTACTGTTGAAACGGTTCATACAACGGTCTAACCACCGTTCCGTTAATCCCAGGGACTTTTTTGCGTAGTCATAATCCGCGTCACCCGGACAACATTCATCAAAAGCCATGATAATATCCGCACCGATCGTACGTTGTATATCCATTACATTTTCCGGCGTAAACAGATGTTTGGAGCCATCAATATGGGAACGGAACGTAGCACCCTCTTCATGTAGCTTCCGGTTGTCAGACAAAGAAAAGACCTGGAAACCTCCGCTATCCGTCAGGATCGCCCGGTCCCAGCTATTGAATTTGTGTAAACCTCCGGCTTTCTCCAGGATCTCTAATCCCGGACGAAGATACAAATGATACGTATTTCCTAAAATAATAGGAGCGTTAATATCCTCCTTCAACTCTGTCATCTGAACAGCCTTCACTGTCCCCTGGGTGCCAACCGGCATAAAAATAGGCGTTTCGATTACACCGTGATCAGTAGTAATTAAGCCCGCCCTTGCATTTGATTTTATATCGTTGTGCTGTAATTCAAATTTCATGTAGCCTGTTTTGTG
>Ga0192262_1119_pt1 | contig 16173 bp, 16 predicted proteins | sample Koala_Koa23_H3_FD_131285 | JGI IMG/M metagenome (GOLD analysis project Ga0192262, IMG submission 131285) | Enriched cells from koala feces incubated with labeled cellulose particles, San Francisco Zoo, California, United States - Koala_Koa2-3_H3 ... | reverse complement strand
GTAATACCTTTGAACGGGCAGATGTCAGAACCGCCCCAGATGATCTTTTTTAGAATCGGCTTAAATGTAAATGGATATAACATACTTGTGTTTAATAAATTATTATTAGTAATCAAAGGAATTAAGGAGTTAGCAGTCGCTTTGCTCGTTAGGAATAAAAAGCAATATTTACCGACTTAACCACTTTAACTTCTTTGACTCCTTGCCTACTTTTTTACTTTCCTCAAAACCACTGCACTACGGGCAGGAATATAGATCTTTAACCACTCTTTTTTCTCCTTTTTATACAAAGGATCAAACTGGGTGAAATGACGGATCGTGTCATCTGCCAGTCCAAAACCACCGAAGCGGGTAGCATCTGTATTCAGTACCACTTCATATTCACCCGGAGGCGTCAGGAAGCCATATCCCGGATAAGATTGGCTGGGGCTGAAGTTGAATATGAACACCAGATCTTTACGCATATAAGCAAGGACCTGATCCGCGTCACTATCCCAGATTTTTTTAATGGCTGTTGCCTGAAAATTCTTTACACTTTTGATCAGTTCGATCATCTCCCGGTCAAATTCTCCCAGATACTGATATTTCAGATCTTTATTATCCACCAGATCCCATTGCCGGCGGGCATATTTATGGGACCAGCCGTTTCCTTCCCGGGGAAAGTCTATCCACTCCGGATGCCCGAATTCATTTCCCATAAAGTTCAGATAACCTCCGTTAATGGTCGATGCGGTTACCAGCCGGATCATTTTATGGAGTGCCATCCCCCTGTCCACGGTGAAGGTATGGTCATCTTTCTGCATATGCCAGTACATATCCGCGTCGATCAGGCGGAAAATAATCGTCTTATCCCCTACTAATGCCTGGTCATGGCTTTCTGCATAGCTGATCGTTTTCTCATCTGCTCTTCTGTTGGTTGTTTCCCACCAGATAGAAGAGGGATGCCAGTCTTCATCTTTTTTCTCTTTGATCATCTTAATCCAATAATCGGGCACATTCATGGCCATACGATAATCAAAGCCATATCCGCCCTCTTCGGGGGTGGCAGCCAGTCCTGGCATACCACTAACCTCTTCAGCAATAGTGATTGCTCTCGGATTCACTTCATGGATCAATTTATTGGCTAATGTCAGATAGGTGATCGCATTGAGATCCTGTCCGCCATTGTAATAGTCTCCATAGTTAGTAAAGGCTTCTCCCAAGCCATGGCTATAATATAACATGGAGGTAACCCCATCAAAACGGAATCCATCAAATTTATACTCTTCCAGCCAAAACTTGCAGTTCGACAACAGGAAGTGAAGCACATCATTCTTTCCATAATCAAAACAGAGAGAATCCCAAGCCGGATGCTCCCGGCGTCCGTCTCCATAGAAATATTGATCATAGGATCCGTCAAAACGGCCTAATCCTTCCACTTCATTCTTTACAGCGTGACTATGAACAATATCCATAATAACCGCAATACCCATCCCATGCGCTTCATCGATCAGATGTTTCAACGCTTCCGGTGTTCCGAAACGTGAAGATGCAGCAAAAAAACTACTGACATGATACCCAAAGGATCCATAGTAAGGATGCTCCTGGATCGCCATGATCTGGATCGCATTATATCCGTCTCTGGCTATACGGGGCAGCACCTTGGTTCTGAACTCCTCATAGGTTCCCACCTTTTCTTCATTGGTAGCCATACCAATATGGCATTCATAAATCAAAAGCGGTCCGGTATTGGGTTTAAAATTCTTTTTCTTAAAAACATAAGGTTTAGCAGGATTCCACACCTGTGCACTAAAGATCTTCGTCTCTTCATCCTGTACTACCCGGCGGGTCCAGGCCGGAATCCGTTCACCACTTCCACCTTTCCATTCAACCAGCAGTTTAAACAGATCTTCATGGTGCATGTGATGATCCTCCAGGCGAATCTCCCAGACACCGCCACCAATACCCACCATCCGGTACAATTCTTTCTTTTCCCAGTTATTGAACGTACCGATCAGATAAATAGCCGTCGCATTCGGTGCCCATTCACGAAAAACCCAACCATCCGGCGTTTTATGTAGCCCAAAGTAAAGATATCCCGAAGCAAAACCGGAAAGCGTCTGCTTTCCTTTATTGGTTAAACTTTCCTCTACTTTAATTATATGGTTGTATCTTTCCTGAATAGCCGGTTCATAAGGAGCCAGCCAAGGGTCATTCTTTATCAGCTTCAATGATTCCATAATGGCATACGATTGGTTTCGGACAAAGATAAAAGAAAAAAAGATAACGCTTGATAATATTCCTATAATTCTTATATTTGCAGAAGATGTTGTGTTGATGAAAAAACAGAGATTGAAAAATCACTATATATAAAGAGGTTGATCATAAAAACCGTTTGATAAACTCCATCCCCCAACGTGAGAAAATCAACGATTACACAGGAAAACTATTGCCTCATTCATCTCCTGTAAGACACAAGATGGATTTGAATCTTCTGACTACATCATCTAATGAAAATAACAAACTTTAAAACAATCATACTATGCGTTTTTTATATCTCGCATTCCTTGTATTAGCCGGTTATATAACAGGATATGCCCAGCAGGATATCTGGCAGGGAGTTTCCGTTGATTTTTTAAAAGGGAAACTGGAGGTTTCTAAAAACGGACGTTATCTGCAACACAAGGATGGTACCCCTTTCTTTTACCTGGCAGATACCGCCTGGGAACTATTTCACCGGTTAAACGAAAAAGAGATAGAGAAATATCTGGAAGACCGGAGAGCCAAAGGGTTTACTGTAATACAAGCTGTTATCCTCGCTGAGCTGGACGGCCTGAATACACCGGATGCGAACGGGAATTTACCTCTGAAGGATATCGATGATGTGATCCCAAATGAAGCCTATTTCAAATGGGTGGATAAAGTGATCCGTATGGCAGATGCCAAAGGATTATATATTGGTTTGCTGCCCACCTGGGGAGACAAGGTGGACAAACAATGGGGAAAAGGTCCGGAAATCTTTAACCCGGCGCATGCGGGAGCGTATGGTGCCTGGTTAGGAAAAAGATATAAAAATTTCCGGAATATCATCTGGATCAATGGTGGAGACCGCTGGGGAGGTGACAGTAATTTTGCTATCTGGGACAATATCGGGAAAGGAATTAAAAGCACAGATAAGAATCACCTGATGACTTTCCACCCGGTGGGAGAACATTCTTCCAGTCGCTGGTTCCACAATAATGTGTGGCTGGACTTCAATATGGCGCAAACCGGACATTGCCAACGGGACTATGAGATCTACGAAAAGTTAATCGTAAAAGATTATGAACGATATCCGATCAAGCCCTGTCTGGATGGGGAACCTCGCTACGAAAACCATCCCGTCTGCTGGAAACCGGACTCACTGGGTTGGTTTGATGATACGGATGTCAGACAAGCGATATATTGGAGCTTGTTTTCCGGTTCATTCGGACATACGTATGGTTGTCATGATATCTGGCAGATGTTTGCTCCGGGCCGGGAACCTGAAGGGCAGGCCCGCGGAGACTGGAAAAGCTCATTAAATCTACCTGGAGCGACTCAGTTAATCCATGCCCGCCGCCTGATGGAAGGGTATGCATGGGATTCACGTAAACCGGCACAGGAGATGATCGTTTCCGGAAATGACTCTTTCATAAACAAGATCGTAGCCCTCCGGGGAGAAGGATTTGCTTTTATCTATTTCCCTACCGGTGAAAAAGCGACCATTGATTTCAGTACGGTCAGCCGTACTCCCGAATTAAACCTGCAATGGATGAACCCACGTACCGGAGAACGGACAGATGCGGGGAAAGTGGCAAGGGATCATAGTCAGACGATTATCCCCCCTTCTTCCGGGAGAGGAAATGACTGGATTTTAATTGTTGAAAAATGATAATTCAAACTCTGAAAGACAACAGACCAACAATATTTGAGAAAACGGATTGTAATATCTGGACTGATCCTTATATTCAGCACCAAATGTTGAAAGAGCATCTAAATCCTGAATCAGATGGAGCAAGCCGCAAGAAAGAATCAGTAGAAAAGATTATAGATTTTATTCTTCCTAACCTGAAATCCAAAAGTCATCTATTGGATTTGGGATGTGGACCTGGATTATACACCTCCGTTTTACAGGAAAAAGGTTACTTGGTCACAGGTATAGATTTTAATAAAAAGTCTATCGAATACGCTAAGAATGGGCATAGAAAAGTTTCTTATATAGAAGGTGATTACATAAAAAACTATCCTAATAGTAAGTTCGATGCTGTTATAATGATATATTGTGACCTGGGAACCCATTCGGATAATGACCGTGATAAGTTATTGATTAATATATATAATTCACTCGAAAAAGACGGAGTATTTATATTTGATGTTTTTACCGAAGCACTCGCAGCAGATAAACAGGAAGGTAAAAGCTGGAATTATGCACCGGCAGGAGGTTTTTGGGATGCAGGCAAATATCTGCTTTTAAGCGAAACATTCCATTATCCGCAGAATAAGGCTTTTGCCTATCAGTATCACTTAATTACTAATCACGGACAAAAGCATTTCATCGTTTGGGACAGGTATTACTCCGAAGAAGAAATCACTTTAGTCATGAAAAACACAGGTTTCCGGGAAATAACGATACACAAAAACATACTGGATAGTAACAATTTCACATCCAATAGCGAAATGTTCATTATTGCTAAAAAATGAAGAAGGTAGATGGATTTATATAATGAGACTATCATTCAAGAATCATTATCCATGTAGGACGCTATGTTGAGAAGTTACAGGATTATCTTCATACTATGTAGGCATACATATTAAAAATATTATCTTTTCGGATAACCTGTTAGGAGTGTTTACAAAAAAGCAGGAAGTTACCTTCCTGCTTTTTTATAGTCTAATGCGTCTGCTATTTATAACTGGTCAGAGAAATAAGCTTTCGGAAGACGGCGGCAGTTATACTGGGAAGCCATTACCTCACCATAAGCACCTGCCGAACGGAAAGCGATCAGATCACCTCTCCGGGCTTTATTCAGTTCCACATCTTTCCCAAAAACATCGGATGATTCACAAATAGGACCTACGACATCATATACTTCAAACTCTTCTTCGCTGGTGATATTTTCCATCCGGTGATAAGAATCATACATGGCCGGACGGATCAGTTCCGTAAAACCGGCATCCAGAATAGCGAAATTCTTAGTTTCTCCCTCTTTCACATACAATACTTTGGAGATCATATTCCCACACTGCCCCACAATGGAACGCCCCGGTTCAAAGTGAATCTGTTGTCCCGGACGCACTTTCAACAATTTATGGATCACTGCAAAGTAATTATCAAATGAAGGAATAGGAAGGTGGTTCGGATGATAATAGTCAATTCCCAGACCACCTCCGAAGTTAATATTATCCAAATGCACACCTAAAGTTGCCAGATCTTCCTGTATCTCATTCGCACAGATAGCGAGGTCCTGAAAAGAGGACATATCTGTGATCTGTGATCCTATATGAAAATGGAGACCAATCAGTTTCACATGTTGCATCGCTAACAGTTCGGTAATGACTCCGTTCAACTGACTCAGATTGATACCAAATTTATTCTCTTTCAGTCCGGTAGTAATCTTTGCATGGGTGTGAGCATCTACTTCCGGATTGACCCGTAGGGCTACCTGAGCCACTTTCCCTTTCAGTGCTGCCAGTTCGTTTATAATTCTTAATTCCGCTACTGATTCCACATTGAAACAAAAGATATCATTGTCTAATCCCAGATTGATTTCCCAATCTGCTTTTCCTACACCGGCAAAGACAATCTTACCGGCTGGGAAACCTGCATCTAAAGAGGCCTGTACCTCTCCGCCACTTACACAATCAGCGCCCAGTCCATTAGCTGCAATAATAGATAAAACACGTGGGTTTGCATTTGCTTTCACAGCATAGTGAATATGATAGTCATATTTACCTGCTTCTGCTTTGACAACATCCAATGTCTTTTGCAATAAGTTTACATCATAGTAGTAGAAAGGCGTTTCCAGCGCCTTCATTTTATCGATTGGAAAAGTTCCTTTAAGCATAATGTTTTTATAAGATAAAAAAAGGGCAGTCTGTAGAACAGCTGCCCTTTGAAATTATTAGTTGTTAAATAAATGACTGCTGAGTGCCTGAAGTGCTTTCTGTTTATCAGAAGCTTTTATAAGCAGGGATACATTGTAGTTACTACCTCCGTAAGAGATCATACGAACCGGTACCTCTTTCATAGCGTTTACAATACTGGCTTCAAAACCAACATTGTCCCACTCCAGATCACCGACCACACATACAATAGTCATATCTTCATCTACCGTTACGGTACCATATTTTTTCAGATCATCTACGATATCTTCCAGACGTCTTTTGTTATCGATTGTCACAGATACACCTACTTCAGAAGTAGTCACCATATCGATTGGGGTCTGATGATTTTCAAAGATCTCGAATACTTTCCGAAGGAATCCGGTAGCCAGTAACATACGCCACTCTTGATTTTGATAGCTGTAATATTATCTTTTGCAGCAACCGCTTTGATCTTTCCTTTTTCTGTTTCGTTAGAGATCCGTGTTCCCGGTGCTTCCGGTTCCATTGTGTTCAATAAACGAACAGGGATATTATTCAATTTAGCAGGCAGGATACAGGTAGGATGCAAAATCTTTGCACCAAAATAGGCCAGTTCTGCCGCTTCTTCAAAATACAACTGACGTACCGGAGCTGTCTTCTCCACAATCCGGGGATCATTATTATGCATCCCATCAATATCTGTCCAGATCTGGATCTCTTCTGAAGAAATAGCTGCTCCAATCAAAGAAGCCGTATAGTCACTACCTCCCCGTTGCAGGTTATCCACCTCTCCGTAAGCATTCCGGCAGATATATCCCTGTGTGATATAGAGGTCTGCATCTGCATATTCCTCTAAAAGAGCACCTAATTTTTCTTTAATATATACCGGATCCGGTTCTGCGTTTTTATCTGTACGCATATATTCAAGGGCTGGCAATAAAACCGAGTTCACACCACATTCCCGCAAATACAGATTCATCATTCCGGTGGAAAGTAATTCACCCTGAGCCAGTACGATCCGTTCTTTAAACAACGTAAAAAGATCTTTGGTAAACGTACGGATATATTCGAAAATGGAGTTTACATGTTCCTTTGCCTTCTGTTTATAGTCAGCGGTCGCATACAGATCTTCAATGTGGCCATAATATTTCTGAGCCAGCTTATTGATGATCTCATTAGCACCATCGGGATTCTTCTTATATAAATAATCAGAAATCTCGACAAGCGAATTAGTTGTACCCGACATAGCAGATAAAACCACAATATTACGATCTCCCGTAATCAGTTTCGCTACATCTTGCATTCTCTGTGCAGATCCCACAGAAGTACCACCAAACTTTAAAACTTTCATTTTCTTTTAAATGTAAATTGTTTTGTTCTTCTATAAATAATTAAGTAATAGTTTTGCTATTGCTTTGCCTGTCTTCAGTTCTCATAGGTACTTTTTTCCCTTTTTTACTGTCAACCTGACTGCTTTCATTTCCAAAAACCCTGCAAAGTTACATAAAATTTTATTCTGCAACATCATTTAGGCAGGCATTCTCACATTTTACGATACGTCCGGGATAATTATTTACCAATGTATAATTGTGAGTGGTCATAATAACGGTTGTACCCTGTTGACAAATATCATGTAACAACTGTACAATCTGCCCACTGGTCTCCGGGTCCAGGTTCCCTGTCGGTTCATCTGCCAGGATCAGTTTCGGCTCATTGAGTAAGGCCCGGGCAATTACGATACGTTGCTGTTCCCCTCCTGAAAGTTCATGAGGCATTTTATAACCTTTATTCTGCATACCTACCTGATGAAGTACCTTTTCGATCCGTTCCCGGATCTCGGCCTTCTTTTTCCATCCGGTCGCTTTCAGCACAAATTCCAGGTTTTTCACCACCGTACGGTCTGTTAGTAACTGGAAATCCTGAAAGACAATTCCCAACTTACGGCGTAAATAAGGAATCTCTTTCTTTTTAATTTTCCGGAGATTATATTCCATCAGGAAGGCCTCCCCCTGTTTAATAGGTATCTCACAGTACAAGGATTTCAACAAACTACTCTTGCCAGAACCTACTTTTCCGATCACATACACAAACTCTCCGTTATGTACCGTTAATGAAGTATCCTGCAAGATCAGGTTCTCATTGCGGCAAATCTCCAAATTCTCCAGTCTGAGTAGTACGTTCTCTTCCATTGTACAAGCATTATTTAATTATTATTCTAACGAATCTCTTTTCATCCTTTATGCCTCTTCATCAACTCACGGCACAGGTCTTCAATACGAAGACCTTTACTGGTCAATAAAACGATCAGGTGATAGATCATATCTGAAGATTCATAAATAAATCCTTCTTCTGTTCCATTGGTAGCTTCAATGACTGTTTCTACCGCTTCTTCTCCCACTTTCTGAGCCATACGGTTCACACCTTTAGTAAATAAAGAGGTTGTGTAAGAACCTTCCGGCATCTCCTGACGGCGCTGCTCAATAAAATTTTGCAGTTGTTTCAGGAACATAATATCCTCTATGTTTCTCTCTCCAAAACAGGTATCATCTCCCGTATGGCAAACAGGACCAGCCGGATTGGCTTTGATAAGCAAGGTGTCATAATCGCAATCCACCATAATATTTACCACCTGCAATACATTCCCGCTGGTCTCTCCTTTCATCCACAGACAATTTCTCGTGCGGCTGAAGAAAGTAACTTTACCTGTTTCCACAGTTTGTTTATACGCCTCTTCATTCATAAAACCCAGCATCAACACTTTACTGGTTTTGTTATCCTGTATGATGGCAGGAATAAGTCCGCCCGCTTTCTCAAAATCTAACTTCATTGTTCGTATTTATTTTTGAAGTAGTTAGTAGGATAAATTCTTTTTAATATTCTACTATCTACTAACTACCACATTACAATCTTACATTAATTCCTTCCTCATGAAGATACTGTTTCAAGTCTTTAATACCGATCTCACCGAAGTGGAAAACACTGGCTGCCAAAGCTGCATCCGATTTCCCTTCAACAAAGGTGTCCCGGAAATGTTCCATTTTACCGGCTCCTCCGGATGCAATGATCGGAATATGTAACGAATCTGCTAAGGTTGTCAATGCGTCATTCGGATATCCCTGCTTTACTCCATCATGGGTCATACTGGTAAACAGGATCTCTCCTGCACCACGGCTTTCAGCTTCTTTTGCCCAGTCAAACAGATATTTATCTGTAGGGATACGTCCGCCATTCAGATAGCAGACCCACTGATCATTTTCCAGATTAGCATCTATAGCAACGACACAAACCTGGCTTCCAAAATTCCTGGCGATTTCTTCGATCAGTTCCGGTGTGCGGATTGCTGCTGAATTGATAGAGACTTTATCTGCTCCGGCATTCAACAGCCGGTCAACATCCTTCAACTCATAAATACCCCCTCCTACTGTAAAAGGTATATTAATATTTGCTGCGACTTTCTTTACCAGTTCCGTAAAGGTCTTCCGCCCCTCATGTGAAGCCGTTATATCCAGATACACCAACTCATCCGCTCCGTCACGGCTGTATTGGGCACCTAACTCCACCGGGTCTCCGGCATCACGAAAATTCACAAAATTGACACCTTTTACAGTTGTACCGTCTTTAATGTCCAGGCAGGGTATAATTCTTTTCGCAAGCATAGATTTAATATGTTATCAGATAAAACGTTCTAAATCCTTTAATTGTATACGGCCTTCATAAATAGCCTTCCCAAAGATCACTCCGGGAATATTTGCAGCCTCCAGCTTTTCAATGTCCTCTATAGAACTTACTCCACCACTGGCAATAATATATAGTTCCGGGAAAGCTTCATACATTTCCTGATACAGTTCGACTGCTGGTCCCTGTAACATTCCATCCCGGCTAATATCCGTACTGATCACTTTGGTGATTCCCTGTTCAACATATTCTTCAATAAAAGTGAATAGATCCGTTCCGGTTGTTTCCTCCCAACCACTTACCGCAATTTTACGGTCTTTGGCATCCGCACCTAAAATGATCTTTTCACTACCAAATGTGTTGATCCAGGAAAAGAACACCTCCGGATTCTTTACGGCAACGCTGCCTCCGGTTACCATTTGTGCTCCACTTTCAAAAGCGACCCGCAGATCTTCATCCTGCTTTAAGCCCCCTCCAAAATCAATCACCAACCCCGTACGGGTTGCCAGACGTTCTAACACACGATAATTGATTATATGACCGGCACGTGCTCCATCCAGATCTACCACATGCAAGCGTTGGATTCCATGATCCTCAAACATTTTAGCTACTTCCAAAGGATCTTCATTATACACTTTCTTCGTGTCATAATCGCCCTGTGTTAGACGAACACATTTACCTTCAATCAAATCTATCGCGGGAATCAGTTCAATCATAATTCTATCTTTTCAAATACTAAGAAAATTCTTCAGGATCACTTCACCTACTGAACCACTCTTTTCCGGGTGAAACTGTGTAGCATAGAAATTATCTTTCTGCAGGGCTGCGCTAAACGGTAAAATGTAGTTTGTCGTAGCTGCCGTGTTCTCGTTTACCGGAACATAATAGCTATGTACAAAATAAACAAACTGGTTTTCCAATTCCGGAGTAAATAAGGCTGTTTGTACATCTGTCAACATGTTCCAACCCATATGAGGAACTTTATCCTCATGTTTCTCCGGTATAAACCGTTTGACCTCTGTATCAAAAATATTCATACAGTCTGCAGCTCCTTCTTCCGAAAAACGACACATCAACTGCATCCCTAAACAAATCCCCAGAACAGGCTGCCTCAAACCTTTGATCAACTCATCCAGTTTATGTTCTTTCAGATACTCCATCGTAGTACTGGCTTCACCTACCCCCGGAAAGATCACCTTATCCGCTTTACATAAAATCTCAGGGTCAGCCGTTACCACCGAAGTAATTCCCAAACGTTTCAAAGCATAATCAACCGAATAAATATTTCCGGCATTATAATTGACGATGGCTACATCCATTCTTTTTAATCCATTAATTAAGCCGCAAAAGTAACAAATAATGCTTACATTCCCGTGAATATCAGGCGAAAATTTCAAGAAGAATAAACCAGAACATACTCATCCGGTAACCGGCTTTGATATCCATTTTTCAAAGAAAAATTTATTATCTTACCAAGATATAACCACTCACTTTCTGTTTTTTCTGTTTATCCGGCTAAAAAAACCGCTCTTCTTTTAATCATTTACCGGCAGTAATTGTTATTGGGAAATAGAAGAAAACATTAAAACCGCGGGAATTCCCGTCTATCACTATGAAAAAAACATCTTTAAGCTCAGTGGACAGCAACTAAAAGAGATTGCTGTAGCACTAAAAGAAAAAATAGAGAAAGGTCTGGAAACCGACAATACGGAAATCCAATATATTCCGACCTATATATATCCTCCGGAAACATCGGTTAGTGGAAAAACGATTGTACTGGATCTGGGAGGTACTAATTACCGGGTAGCTGCTATTGATCTGAAGGATGGGGAACCCACTATTCATCCGGAAAATGGATGGAAGAAGGACCTTTCCGTTATGAAAAGACCTGGTTTTACAGAAAAAGATCTATATGAAGAGCAGGCGGATCCTATCAAAGAGATCAAACGGGAAAGCGAAATGCCAATTGGCTATTGCTTTTCTTTTCCTGCCGAATCCCTCCCCAACGGAGATGCCAAACTATTAAGATGGACAAAAGGAGTAGATATTAAAGAGATGGTTGGAAAGCCGGTAGGTAAGTCATTAGTCGACTACCTAAATACTCATACCACTCCGCCCTTCAGCGGGATCAAAGTGATCAATGACACTGTAGCCAGTCTTTTTGCCGGATTGACAGAAAAAGATTTTGATGCTTACATCGGACTGATCGTCGGAACCGGAACTAATATGGCCGCATTCTTTCATCCGGATAAAATAAAAAAATTAGAAGGAAAATATAACGATCATCCATGGATTCCAGTCAATCTGGAATCAGGCAATTTCCACCCTCCTCACCTGACCAGACTGGATGACACACTGGACTCCTGCTCTACAACAACCGGAGCACAACGGTTTGAAAAAGCAGTTTCCGGGATGTATCTGGGAAATATCCTGAAGGGGGGGTATTTCCTTTTGATGAATTTGAGGAGACCTTTGATGCCCGCAAACTCACAACAATTATCAGCTATCCAGATATTCACAAAGAGAAGTATGTTCGTGTAGCCCGTTGGATCTACAGGCGATCCGCCTATCTCGTAGCGGCTTCTCTGGTGGGGTTGATCCTGGTGCTGGTTTCCCATGATCCTGGTATTAAACGAATCCGTTTAGTAGCGGAAGGTAGTCTTTTCTGGAGTGAGAACCGGAAAGGGAAAAATTACAAAGAATTGGTCATGGAAGAACTTCACAAACTTCTGGCCTCTTTTGGGCGGATCGATATCCAGGTACATATTCATTACATGGAAGATGCCAACCTGATCGGTACGGCAATCGCTGCTCTTTCCTGAAAACATAGGAAAAGAACTTCATTCATCATATACCCAGGGGGCTTCTGCCGTTATAAATGCAAAGATGGATTTTTCCGGTAAAAATGTAATAATCCGGGAAACTCCACTTCGCAGGGTTATGGATGGTTCAAATTTACATTCAAAGGTATAAGAGGGAGTCTGCAATTCTATATATGTATCTATTCCCAACACCTGAGGAGGGATAATAACCTTATATCCGACAAAAATACTTTCATTTTCCGGATGTAATTCCCACTTTCCATATGGAATAATATCACCCCGTTCTTCTCCGGAAACCACCTCTCCCTGAATTCCCATAGCAAGAGCATAGGTAACATCTAAAATAGCATTCCGGATGATGAGCTTCGACCTTAGAAGTTCCGCTACCGGAAAATCATCACTTCCTTTTATGGTGAAGTAAAGCTGTGAAAGCATATGATAAAATCTTACCGGGAGTATCTTTTCCGAATTCATTACTCCTTCTTCTTTAGCTATACACAAATCGGAATGAGTATATCTGCTATATTCTCCCTGGTCGGCAGCCACCTGAAAAGATAAAACAGGAGAATCTGAAAAAGTAGTTGCTTCGTACGGATAATACCCATACAAATCCAGCTTATCCCCCCTTTCCGGATAATAGAGAGGTGTTTCCGCAAACCATTCACTCCCCTTATCCGTCAATAAAAATCTCATGTTTTCAAAATAAAACCTCCCCGGAGTAAAGGAGGGTGCTTGCCTATTTGTTTCCCATCTCAATCCGTACACTCCAATCTGACTGAAATCACCCGGACCGGTTTCAACCATACGGGTATGTAATCCGGATACCTGCATTTTAATTTCACAGGGTATAATTATTTCCGGAGAAGTTTCTTCATTCAATAAACATCCGGTAATTCCCAAAAGAAGACAGAGAAAAAACAGTTTACGAAAAAAGATACAAGGCGCTTATTTAAGTTTTGTTTTGGCATACTACACTTTAGTTTCATACGTTGGCTGTAAATACAACAGGCATCTACACACCCTACTCTAACTGACTAATAGCTAAAACAAGAACAATCTGTTATAATTCATATAGTCCGGATAAGAAAACGAAAAGCAGAACAAACCACCACAAATCAGGAGAAAACAATGCGAATCAAACTAACCTATAGACATGTTATGATCCGGGAGCTTTGTTCTGCTTTTACCGGGATCTACACCTTACGGTGTTCATTACAATAAACTTCAGGATGCATCCGGACAAGAAAAGAAAAATACATATAGTAAAACCTAATATCCAACTAACGTCTAAACATTGAACAACCACCTGTATCTGAACAGATGCATCCTTTCACCAACCCATACCTTTCATTCGCTAATTCAGGGATGGGAGTGGATGATTCTAAGGTAAGAAAATAACAAAAAAAGAATTAAGTCTTTTCAGGAGTAAATGGAAAGACTATTCACTGGATTTCGGAACGTATATAAAAGAAAATTCAAAAAGAATGGATAATAAGAAAGTCTTTAAACAGTTTGTTTCGGATCAAGGGGTAGAAAAAAAAGAAAACACAACAAAACAGGAGGAATCCGTTTTTACTTAAATTCATTTCTGATAACCGTCCGGAAATGCACTTTAGCGGTAGGGGTAGTTTTCGTACAATCATTCCATAATTAAAACTGTCTGGTTCTGCGGTCATACCGGGTATAAATACTACATATTTATAAACATTCATACTGGTCTGCAATAGCGTATGAGTAAAAGCCGTATCCTTATGATTTCCATAATAGCCAACTCCTAAAAGAAGGCTATACTCTCCAAAGTCAATATCTTCCAGTAAATCTCCTAATGTAACGGGAGTCTCCGGATTCTCTTCCGGGGTTCCATATTCCCCTTGTAAAGGCTGGCTAACGATAATCTCTTTTAATGCTTCCAGTTCTTCCGGACTTAGCTGCGTTTGTAATTCCTCATAGCTGCGGATCACCTGGCTGGAAGAAACCACCGGAGGCATCTGCGGTAAAGCCATAACAATATTTTGTCCGAATGTATCAGACAAATAATCACTGCAACTGGTAAACATACATGTTACACAAAGAAATGATATGACTGTTAATAACGCTTTTCCACGCATAGTAATACTTAAATCGCTGTATCTCCCTTTCAACCTCTACCTTATCCGCTTCATAATAGTCAGGAGACTAATCATCAACTCCCCGAAGATAACATTTTTTATTTATATTACCTTCATCTGAATGCATAATTTTATAAAGACAGAGCCATCCTTTACCTTTTCGGTATTTTTTCCACAAAACCATCTTTCAGTCTTTACTATAACCTTCTATGTTCCGGAAAGTTTAAGAGGCTTTCTTTTGCATAGAGAAGGACATTCTCTTACGAAAAGTAATCTGTTTCAAATCAGTAGAATCAGTAGTCTCCGGAGAATCACTATAATAAATGGTTAATGTCCGGTCTTCATTAAAAGAGAGAAGGCAGATCCGGGGAAGAGCATATTCAGGATAGTCTAATTCTATTTTATTTCCTGATAACAAACGGTAAGGGATCAACCTGGAGGAGTCGTTATTCATTGTGACGAAATCCTCTGTGAACGTTATACTTATTTTGGAAGAGATAGAAGATCCGGGAAGGGACTCCCAGGTTCCGTTCAAAAATTGCCTGTTTCGTGAGAAAGTCTCATTCTTATCAAATATAGATAATAAAAATAAGATAAACAGAAGGCCTGCATGTATTAGAATTAAGTAAAGTAGTGTTGCCATAGTACGTATATTCCCTCTTTTATACTCTTCCTTAAAAGATGGAAATTAATCCTAAAAAGCTGCATGAGTGATAAATAAAAATCACCCTTGTTAATGATAAAACCACATGCAACCTTACAAAATTCAGAAGAGGACAAGCTTACTTGCCTCCTTTAATTATTTTTTATTAGCATCATAAAGGGTAGAAATGGCATATTCATCTTTTTTCTTCACTAATAGCCATCCGTCTTTTACCGTAGATTTTTTAAGTTTGATCAAAGCAAATTTCCCCTTCAGTTTTTTTCCTTTCAATACGAACTCCAGCATCCCATCTTCTAACGCTTTCCCTACCTCATGAAAGTTTTCTGCCGGGATCCAATAACCGGAATCCCAGATCTCCACAATGCCTGCTCCATAGTTACCTTCCGGGATCAATCCTTTAAAATTCGCATATTCCAAGGGATGATCTTCCACCATCACAGCCAGTCGCTTATCGGACGGATTCATAGAAGGTCCTTTAGGTACTGCCCAACTTTTCAATACTCCATCCGCTTCCAGACGAAAGTCAAAGTGAAGATGCGAAGCCTGATGTCTCTGAACAACAAAGACCAATTTACTGGTTTGAACGGCCCCTTCCCCTTCCGGTTCCGGTGTATGCTCAAAATCCCTCTTTTTATTATATGTTTCCAGACTCATAGAGATAACTATATATATATTCAAAAATATAACAATCGGGAGAAATAGAAAGTTATCTCCTGTCAGGAGAACATATTTTTGTCTACGCCAAATTATTCCTCATCATGATGTTTACCGGCTGGCTCCACATGTACCACAATATCATACACGTTTTCCACGATAGCCT
>Ga0192262_1111_pt1 | contig 17190 bp, 16 predicted proteins | sample Koala_Koa23_H3_FD_131285 | JGI IMG/M metagenome (GOLD analysis project Ga0192262, IMG submission 131285) | Enriched cells from koala feces incubated with labeled cellulose particles, San Francisco Zoo, California, United States - Koala_Koa2-3_H3 ... | reverse complement strand
GTCTGTTCCGAATAATTACCGGCAGGTCTTGTATTACCACCTGCATATAAACGGTTGGTAATATTGGTAGTATAGGTATCCGTACCTGCTCTCAATTCAGCACTCCACCACTCAGTGATCTGGTAAGAAAGAGCCCCGCTCACTAAGATACGGTTACGGGTATCTTCATTCTGGCGATATTTCTGCACCCAATATGGATTTTCCTGTGGATTATCTTTCGCATCCCACCAGATCATTTTTCCTTCTGAATCCAGACAATCTTCGAAACGGGTAATATCCAATGTACGAGGCAGGCTATAGATCGTGTTAAACATGTTTCCCTGGTTGATCCCCTGTAACGGACGATTCTTCATCTGGGTATTAATGTAGTTCACTTTCGCATCTAACTTCCAACGTTTATTTTCACCAAATTCAGTGGTTCCACGCAGGTTAATAGAAGCTTTGTTTTGCTGAGCCTCCGGAACGATCCCTTTGTCATCCGAACGGTTGATAGAAGCAAATACACCTGTGCCATCATAATTCTGCTGGAAAGTGATCCCTTCATTGAAAGAAGTTCCTGTATTAAAGAAGTTGTCCACATTATCATAGGCACGATAAGAGAAATTGTTTCCTTTCCAGTCTTCCCGGCTTCCGCCATCAGCAGCGGCTCCCCAGCTTTCGCGTGATCTGAAATCATAAACTCCGTTTTCACCCTGGCCGAACTCATTCTGGAAGTGAGGCTTCAGGAAAATGCTTTCCGTCGTCACACCTGCATTTACAGTGATCCCTAAACCAGTCTGTTTTCTACCCGATTTAGTGGTGATCAGGATCACCCCGTTACCTGCGCGTGAACCGTACAAAGCGGCAGCAGAGGCACCTTTCAATACACTCATCGATTCGATGTCTTCTGGATTGATATCCGCCAGACCGTTACCCATATCCACTCCGTTGTTTCCATAGGGGTCTTTTACTCCACTGACGAAGTTATCCATCGGCACACCATCAATTACAACTAAAGGTTGGTTGGAACCGGTCAGCGAGCTGTATCCACGCAGTACGATCTTGGAAGAACTACCAACCCCGCTACCCCGTACGACCTGCAAACCCGAAACTTTTCCCGACAAAGCATTGGTGACATTGCTTTCACGGGCACTTACCAGCGCATCCCCTTTCAATTCCTGAGTGGCATATCCAAGGGCTTTTTTCTCACGTTTGATACCTAACGCAGTGACAACCACTTCATCCAGCGTTTGAGTATCTTCCACTAATTTTACCATCACAGAACCTTGTCCTGTATAGGTAATTTCCTGAGGGACATAACCAATAAATGAGATACTGATCACGTCTCCACTTTTCACTCCATCCAATTCAAAGTTTCCATCAAAATCCGTGATGGTACCATTGGTTGTTCCTTTCACTACCACTGAAGCACCCGTAACAGGACCGAAGTCATCTTCCACTGTACCGGTGATCTTCCCTTGTTGCTGGGAGATTTTGGCGTCATGCTTAACAGGCATAAGGTCAGCGTATGCATTTCCGGAGAAACACATCAGTCCTGCCACTAACCATAAGCTAACAGGCTTTAAGTTTGTAAACATACATAATTGATTTAATTAAACAATAGGGTCTATCTCTATTAAGGTTTATAATATTTGACGTTATATGCTGTACAAATAAATACAGTTAGATTGATTGATTTCACTCACATTCTTTCTGGCGCATCTTCACTTGTTTTTATTTTTCATAGTCAGACAGTTAACTTTCCAACTGAGTGCAAATATAAAGATAAATTTGATAATCGCAATACTTTTACACAACTTCAAATGTTAAATCTGATCTGCCTCTCTTCCGGATGATTGTTTGGCAGGGAAGCGGAATCTCACCCTCTATTTCAAAAACATTTATTTGCTTTTTTACAATATCCTTTCGATTTGTAAGCACTTGTTCTTTTATAGGATCACACAACTTACTCTTTTTTGAAATTAATTAATATCTGCTTATCCCGAAAACATTTAATTTCGCATTTCCATGCGAAAAATCATACATATAGATATGGATGCTTTCTATGCTTCGATCGAGCAGAGAGATCATCCGGAATACCGTGGGAAACCCCTTGCCGTAGGATATGCAGGAGACCGGGGGGGTGGTAGCTGCTGCCAGTTATGAAGCCCGGAAATATGGGGTCCGTTCTGCGATGGCTTCCAAAACCGCATTGAAGAAATGTCCCCATCTCATTTTTGTTTCCAGCCGATTTGATGTCTACCGCAGTGTATCCCGGCAGATCATGGATATCTTTCTGGAATACACAGACCAGGTAGAACCCCTTTCGTTAGATGAAGCCTTTCTGGACGTAACGGTCAACCATAAAAATATCCGGTCAGCCATTCAGATCGCCCGTGAAATAAAAGCCCGCATCAAAGAAGTAACCGGACTGACCGCCTCTGCTGGTGTATCCGTCAATAAGTTCCTGGCCAAGATCGCCTCTGATTATCAAAAGCCGGATGGACTGTTTGTGATTCTCGAAAAGGATGCGGAAGCGTTTGTAGAGACCCTTTCCATTGAACAGTTTTATGGAGTGGGAAAAGTAACCTCGGAAAAAATGCACCGGTTAGGGATCCACACTGGGGCCGACCTGAAAGCCCGCTCTGAAAGTGAATTGACCCGGCTTTTCGGAAAAGCAGGCCATATCTATTATAATAATGCACGAGGAATTGATAACCGGTTGGTGACTCCGGACCATATCCGTAAATCCCTTGGATCAGAAAACACATTCCTGAAAGACCTGAACACCCTGCCGGAACTCCGGGAAGAACTGGAGGATATTGCTCAAACGGTCTGGCAACGGATCAAAGACAAACGGTTCCAGGGAAGGACCGTTACCCTGAAGGTGAAATATGCCGACTTTGAACAGATCACCCGGAGTAAAACGTTGATTGATTTCATTACAGACTACGAACTGTTCCATCGCATTTCCATCGAATTACTGGAACAGGTAGATTTCACCACAAAACCGGTCCGGCTGATGGGATTAACGATCAGTAACCCCATTAAAGAGTCCATTTCTCAGACAAAATATATCCAATTAGAGCTGGATTTTAAAGATTAAATTGGATTTCCCCGGAAAGAAATTCCGCACACCCCATGTTAGATTCCCTTATAACCCGTTGTCGTTTCCCGCAGGGAGAGACACCCCGTTCCGCAGGGTAAACACCCCCTTTTCCGCAGAGCGAAATAATTCTCTCCCTGCGGGAAACGACAACGGGGTGTGCGGAAAAGGGAATCGCTCTGTACGGGAGAGAAAGGATCCGGAAGCGGGAAACATTCCGGATAGTAGGTTGTTTAATGAATAATAACCGATAAAAAGAAAAGAAATGAAAAAAGCTGCTTTTATATGTATTCTTATATATACCACAGGATTGACCCACGCCTGTAACCTGAAACCGGATCATTCCACGGTTTCTACGGTACAGGAAGAAACTCCCGTTAAACCTGTACGGCAAACGTTAGTCTTACCTCAGGACATTACATTGGAGAAAGAGTTTCTCTATGACCAGCATACCCTGGAGGACGTATATCCGTATAAGGATACGACCCGGAAATTTCAATGGGATAAAGTGAAAGAGCGTCTGTCCCGGTTGGAGAATATACAGGGGGAACCGGCAGCCTGGGGTGTTCTTCAGAACAGACGGAATGTGCATGGTGCGCCTCCGGCTGCCAAAGGAGCCAAAAAAGATGAATATAATGAACTGGATGATAGGTATGGAGTCGAAGACCGGCAATCCGTTCCTTTATATAGCCTGACGGATGCTGTCACCCCGGAGCGATACGGCAGGGATGGCTCTTTGGTGAAGATCAGTAAGCAGGATGGTGAATATATAGAGGCTTCTGTTGCTGACCTGGATGGGACCTGGAGAATTCCGGAACGATATGTGAAGGTGATAGAGACAACAGAGGCGCATCCTTTTAATAAGGTGATCTTAGTGGACCGTACGAATCAGAACATCGCGACGCTGGAAGGTTCCGGAACCCGCTGGCTGATTCGAAGTATGAATCCGGCCACTACCGGATTACACAAACCGCCTTACGAAAGACCAACCCCGTTAGGGATCTTTGTCGTACAGGAAAAGAAGGAAAAGATGTTCTACACGGCAGACGGCGGTCAGGAGATAGTAGGTTTTGCCCCTTATGCCAGCCGTTTTTCCAACGGAGGATATGTACACGGGATTCCTGTGAACAATCCAAACGGGAAAATAGTGGAATTCAGCACCACATTAGGCACCACTCCCCGCTCCCATATGTGTGTCCGGAATGCAACGTCACATGCCAAATATGTGTATGACTGGGCACCGGTCGGGAAGGCATTAGTAATAGTAATCGAATGAAAATGTGAAAATTATATAGGTTTTTTTGAGAATCATTGACTTTTTCACTCCGGTCGTTTAACACTATATTCTTTATATTTGTATGTGAGCTTATATGAAATATGTTTAACCGTTTAAATAACAAAACCCATAAACGATGAAAAAAATTCTATTTGTTCTAATTCTATGTGTATTATTCATTCCAGGCAAATTACAAACTCTTCAGCTCCCGCAACCGGATGCACCGGAGATTGTGGAACTGAAATGCCAGGAGCTATATGAAGAAATAGGCCTGGAAGGTATTGTGAACTATAAAGCTTTTGAACAGGCGATATTGGGATTCCATCAGGTTGACCGGAAAAATAAAGATATTATCGCCGTGATCGATTTCTCTAAACCTTCTACGGAAGAACGTTTATATGTGATTGATCTGGAAGAAAAAGAGCTTTTGTTTATCTCTCATGTGTCCCACGGAAAAAATAGTGGGGATGTACTACCCACCTCTTTCTCGAATGTAAACGGATCTTTCCAGAGTTCCTTGGGATTCTTCGTCACCGAAGGAACCTATTCCGGCAGAGGAGGATATTCTTTGATTCTGGATGGACTGGAAAAAGGTATTAACGATAAAGCCAAAGAACGCTCTATTGTGATGCACGGTTCCCGGAACGCGAACCCGTCTGTGATCAATAAAAGAGGAAGCCTTGGACGTAGTTTAGGATGCCCGGCCATGCCGGAGGCTGTTACCAAGCCTATCATCAATACATTAAAAGGGGGTGCTATTGTCTATATTTTGCAGATGATGAAGAGTATGTGGAACAAAGCCCCATACTTGCGAATGCATCCTATGCTGCTTAATCAGTCTAAAAAATAACATTTGAACCTTCATAGAAAAAGGGGCAGAACCATCCGGTAGGATGATCACTGTCCTTTTTTTGTGACTATGCAAAAAATATTTTTCCTGACAACTACCTTCCCTGCTCCCACTATTCATTCCAAACCTGAACGATGTTTCCTTTTATAAAGGAAATCCTGCCATCTTTCTTCCGGGGTTCCCTGGCTGAACATTTCGAACCGGCCCATCGTAAACAGCAGGTCAGAGAGACGGTTTATGAATTGAAGAATACTTTCCGGAACTTTGTCTACACGGTTCAAGGTCCATAAATGTCGCTCTGCGCGGCGGGCCACTGCTCTGGCAAGCTGTAAATGGGACGATACCAGATTCCCGCCCGGAAGGATGAAGAAATGGCTCTCCTCCATCTCCGCGGTCAGTGCATCGATCTGTGATTCACACCAGACCGTGATCTCCTCATCCAACACATTCGGATTGACTGAACGGATAGCTTCCGGAGTAGCCACCTGCGACATGATCACCATCATCTCTTTTTGTATACGGAACAAGACCTGCTGCCAGGGATGTTCTCCGGGCAGAAAGGCACGCACGACTCCTAACAGACTGTTTAACTCATCCAAGGTCCCGTTGGCTTCAATACGGATATCATCTTTTTCCACCCGTTCTCCCCCATGGATTTTTGTTTTTCCCTTATCTCCTCCTCTGGTGTATATTCTCATATGGTATGTTATAAAAAAGTAGTTAACTCTTTTGAGTACCGGGTCAATTAACTCCCGATTCCAATACAAATGTAAGAAATAAGGTATCTTTTTATGAACTTAATCGTACCTTTACTTCGTTTTAATAGGAAAGTTATTGTATATGATACGGCAATGTGCCATTATTTTCGGATGCCTGGCGTTAGGAGAACTGATTGTCTGGTTGACCGGAGTCCCCTTTCCCTCCAGTATAGTAGGGATGCTTCTACTTACTCTTTTCCTTAAACTGGGATGGGTAAAATTGCGTTGGATAAAAGGGTTAGCAGATTTTCTGGTATCCAACCTGGGTTTCTTTTTTGTTCCTCCCGGAGTAGCCCTGATGTTATATTTTGATGTGATCCAGGCACAATTCTGGCCCATCCTCATCGCTTCCGTAGTCAGTACGTTATTGGTATTAGTAGTTACCGGGTGGGTTCACCAATTATCCAGAAAGACCCATGGAATATTTAGAAAATGAGTTTTTCCTGCTGGCACTTACTTTCGGGATCTTTTTCGTGGCCCGTCAACTACAGAAAAAGACAGGGATCCTGCTTTTTAATCCCATCCTCCTTACCATTGCCTGTCTGATCCTTTTCCTGAAAATGACAGGTATCAGCTATGAGACCTACAACAAAGGAGGCTATCTGATTGAATTCTGGCTGAAACCTGCCATCGTAGCGTTGGGAGTTCCCCTCTACCTACAATTAGAAGCGATCAGAAAAACAATGGTTTCCCATTCTGCTATCCCAGTTAGCAGGCTGTGTAACCGGGATCTTTTCCGTAGTTCTGACAGCTAAACTCTTAGGAGCCACCCAGGAAGTGATCTTGTCTTTAGCTGCCAAGTCGGTCACGACACCCATTGCGATCGAAGTAACCCAAGCGGTTGGAGGAATCCCTTCTTTAACAGCCGCCGTCGTGATCTGTGTGGGAATATTCGGAGCGATCTTCGGTTTCCGGGTATTGAAAATCACGCAGGTCGGAAGTCCGATTGCACAAGGTTTATCTATCGGTGCGGCCTCTCACGCCGTAGGTGCCTCCACAGCGATGAACTACAGTAGTAAATACGGAGCCTACGCCAGTTTAGGATTGATCCTGAACGGCATCCTGACTGCCCTCCTTACTCCTACGATCCTGAGTTTGATGGGGATTCTTTAGCATACTGAACTCACATCCGCAGTATAGCTGGTTATAGAACCGGTTTTCGGCTAACAGGATACGCCGGCGTTCACTCAATCCATCTTTCCGCCAGTTCTTTTCCCAAAACTCCACCCCTTCATAGCAGGAAGCGGCTTCATGTCCGGCTTCGGCGATCTGTTGGAGGCTTTTCCAACGGGAAGAAGCTAAGGTAGTGGCAAACCGGGTAAACCCTTTCTCATAAGCGACCTTGGCCGTTGCTTTCATCCGCATCTTGAAACAGGCCAGGCACCGCCGGCCTCTTTCCGGCTCCTGCTCCATCCCTTTGATTTCACAAACCCATCCCATGTGGTCGTAATCATCATCTATCACCTCCAACCCCAGCGAAAGGGCGTACCGCATACACTCCGCTTTCCGGATGTTATATTCCTCTTCCGGATAGATATTCGGATTATAGAAATAAAGTACCGGGCGTATGTCATGTGCCAGCAACCATTCAATGATCGCTGCTGAACAGGGGGCACAGCAGGTATGAAGTAACAGCATAGGGAAACGTTCTTTCCTGCAAAGGTACACCTTTTGCTCTAAATTGTATGCCGGGATTAAACCATTCCCGTTTTTTCTGCTCTAAATAAATGGTAAATTATATACCTGGAGCAGATCAATAAAGAAAAAACGTTACTTAGAAGAATAAAATAGTACAAAAAAACGGATAGATGTTCATCTATTCATACTATTTCTCATTATCTTCGTAGTCTGGAGAATTATTATTTGTTCCCTGAATTGTAAATCTAATAACATAAATTATTCCTAAACCAATTAATTTAATAAAATGAAACGTCGTGAATTCTTAAAGACCAGTGCAGTAGCAGGTGCAGCACTGACGTTAAATTTCGAGGGGCTGAGTGCCGCTCTTACTAATCATACGTTAGCTGTAGAAAGCACACCGGACATGGTGGCCGTGATGGGCGGTGAACCGGAAGCGATGCTGGATAGGGCCTTACAGGAACTTGGAGGCATTGAAAAGTTCGTGAAGAAAGGACAGAAAATCGTTATCAAACCGAACATCGGCTGGGACCGGACACCTGAATTAGCAGGAAATACCAATCCGAAGCTTGTACAGGCGTTAGTAAAGAAATGTCTGGATGCCGGCGCGTCTAAAGTGACTGTGTTTGACCACACTTGTGACGAATGGCGTAAATGCTACGTAACCAGTGGTATTGAAGAGGCGGTGAAAGCAGCCGGAGGCGTGATCGTTCCGGGGAATGATGAAAAATATTACAAAGAGGTACCCCTTCCGAAAGGAATCAGCCTGAAATCGACAAAGATCCATGAAGCACTTCTGGAAGCCGATGCATGGATTAATGTACCGGTATTGAAAAACCATGGAGGGGCCAAACTGACCTGTGCCATGAAGAACTATATGGGGATTGTGTGGGACCGCCGTTATTTCCATCAGAACGACCTGCAACAATGTATAGCAGACGTATGTACCTGGGATAAAAAACCGGTGTTAAACATTGTGGATGCTTATCGTATTATGCACCAGAATGGTCCTCAGGGTAAAAGCGCGGCAGATGTGGCCACTCTGAAATCCCTGATTGCTTCCCCGAACATAGTAGCGATTGATACTGCTGCCTTAGGCTTGTTCAACCAGGTGAAAAAACTGGATATGGAAGCAGTAGGCCACATCGGTAAAGGGGAAGAACTCAAACTGGGCACTACCAACCTGGAAAAGGTAAATATAAAACGTATCAAAATATAAGAATGAAGTCATTTAATCATCTCAAGTGGCTGCGGGTCTTCCTGGCAGCCCTCTTCTTTATACCAATTTTTCTCCTTTTTGTTGACTTTGCGGTTCTGATACCGGAAGGAGTCAGCAAGATCCTTCACTTACAGATCATACCGGCCTTTTTAGGAGGTTTTATCGGGCTGTTCATCCTGCAAATCGTCTTAGGATTGATCTTTGGCCGAATCTATTGCTCCACGATGTGCCCGGCAGGTGTTCTACAGGACTTGGTTAACCGTGTATTCTGCATAGGTAAAAAGAAAAAAAACGGGATCTACCGTTTTAAATATACCAAACCTATGAACCTGTTACGCTATGGCCTGCTGGCAATCACCCTCTTATTGGCAATCTTTGGGATCACTGAACTGATCGTCTGGTTAGATCCTTACAGTAATTTCGGCCGTATCGGAAGCAGTTTGTTCCGTCCGGCAGTGATCTGGGTCAATAATATCATAGCAGATGTAATGATGAGCATGGACAATTATACATTCTACCATGTCACCATTAAAACAGTTACCACTGCCTCTTTAGTGGCGGCCCTGACGATTTTGGTGACCTTCATCGTCATGGTTATCTTCCGGGGGCGTCTGTTCTGTAACACACTGTGCCCGGTAGGTGCCCTGTTGAGCTTAGTTTCCCGTTATTCCCTGTTCAAAATATCTTTTGACAGTGAAAGTTGTAACAATTGCGGAATCTGCGAACGCACCTGTAAGGCTGAAGCCATTGACAGTAAAAATATGCAGGTGGATATGTCCCGCTGTGTAGACTGTTTTAATTGTGTATCCTCCTGTAAAAAAGGATCGCTGCAATACCGATTCAAACCTTCTTTCAAAAAGGAAAAAGAAGCAGTCTCCTCTATGGCAACCACCACAGATCCTATGGTAAATACCCGCCGTTCTTTTCTGGCAACCGGCGCTACGGTTGCAGCCACCCTTCCGGTGGTCTCCGCCGTTGCAAAGACCATGAAAAAGGAGGACGAAGAGGTAGAGAGCCGTCACTGGCCACCGGTTCTTCCTCCGGGTGCAATCAACATAGAACGTTTCAAGGATAAATGTACGGGCTGTCATCTGTGCGTGACTAAATGCCCAAGCCAGGTATTGCGACCCGCAGGTCTGCAATATGGTTTTGGCTACCTGCTGCGTCCTTACGTATCCTACTATGATAGCTATTGCAATTATGAATGTACGATCTGTTCCCAGGTCTGTCCGACCCATGCCTTGAAACCATTGACAGTAGAGGAAAAGGTCACTACCCAGATCGGGATCGCCACCTTCTTTATAGATCGTTGCATTGTCAATACGGAAGAGACAGATTGCGGAGCCTGCTCTGAGCACTGCCCTACCCAGGCCGTACATATGATTCCCTATAAAGGGACCCTGACCATCCCGCAGGTAGAGCCGGATCTTTGTATTGGTTGCGGAGGTTGTGAATCCATCTGTCCGGTCAATCCGGATCGTGCGATCATCATCAAATCCAATTTAGTCCACGCATACGTCGAAAAACCAGCCGAAGAAGAAGCTATTGAAATTGAAATCGACGGATTCGGATTTTAAGAAGTATATATCAGTAGTTAAAGGAGTGAAGGAGTTCTCATGGTTAGCGGACGCGAATGGATTCTTCGACAGCGAAGAAGAGGCAGAACAATCCGGAATATTAAATCCCTGACAGGGATTCAGCAATAGCCCAGGGATGAGCCATAGGCGATTCTCTGGGTAGAAACCGCCCCAGAACAACCCCAACGTGGGTTGCATACGGAAAAGCAGAGAGGTGAAACCTTTACAAGGTTACTATTAGGACTTATTTACCCAGGGTGTCGCTTCGCTCGACCCTGGGCTGTTGATGGATCCCCGTTAGGGATCAATTGCTCTGGACTGTTTTAAATAGTTTGAATTTTCTCTGCTAAATCCGTACCGGGAGAAACAGGAAGTACATCCTATCTATTTAGTTTTGCACCTTTTCTCCTAATGAGTGAAGCGGGTGATAACTCTCTGACACTTTTAATTACTCTTTTCAGGGCTTTGCTTTCCAGCCATAGGGAATATATTCCCAGGTTATTTTCTTATTTTCCTGGACTTCTACTAATAAAAACCCCTCTTTTGTGCCATGGAAAGAACCTTCCCACCAGTTAGCAGAAACGGCACCTCCTGTCACATAATGAACATCTTGTAAACGCATCTCTTCATGCAAATGCTGATGTCCCTGCAACACTAATTGAAGGTTATGACTCCCAAAAGCGGCTAATAATTCTTTGTAATTAGCAATCACATCTAAAAATACATACCGGCCCTCCACCACCGGATAATAGAGGGAATAGACCGGCACATGCGTACAACAAATGATAGGTGTGGAGGTAGGAACAGAAGACAGTTCGTTTTTCAGCCAATCCATTTGTTCCTCTCCGATGTAATAGCCCTTCTCCTCTTTCACCTGCACAGAGTTAAGAATAAAAAACCGAACTCCTTTTTCCTGAAACGTATAGTAAGAAGCACCAAAATATTTCCTGAAATATTCATCTCCCTGCGTATATTCTTTTTCGGGAGCGAAAAACCGGTCATGATTACCTACCGCCGGATGATAAGGGATCCCGGTCTGGTCTAAGGTATTTTTTATCACCCTATACATACTATCCACTGTCTGTTCCGGCATATTCTTCCCCATCCCGCTAACATCCACCATATCTCCTCCGGTCAGGATAAAATCCACATGTAGTTCTTTCACCTTTTCCAGCGCAGATAGCAACCCGTTATAGCGGTCATTCCGGTTCGCCTGGTCCAGATGGATGTCCGTCAGAAAAGCAAAACGGAGCGTTCCCGTTGATGGCTGCGCCTGTAGGGTGAGACACAAAAAACAAAAAAGAAAAAAAGAGATTCGTGTTTTCATATGGGTATAGTATAATCGTTTAAAGACCCAAAAATAGGTAAATCTATTCAGACGAAGAAAGATCTCCCGGCATAAGACAAAGATAAGGCAGCCTGGCAGGATGAATTCCGGGAACTTCCGGTTTTTCAATAAAAAAAGAGACATAAAATCCAGGGCCTTTAATCCGATCTATGCGCAGGAGCCCGGATAGTATACTTATTAGCTCTGGCTAATATACTTATTACGTCCGCTTAATATACTTATCCGGTGACGCTAATAAGTATATTAGCCTGGGCCGTTTATTCTTTATAAAAGGGCTTCTTTCTATTGTCTATTATTTTCAAATGGCTTATAAAGAATTACAAAAAAAGTATACTCTTTTAAGGTTAGGAGCTGTTTTAACAGGTACTTTAATTTTACTCTATCTTTATACCTATCTATTCATGGCTGGATTTGTCTTAGTGGAAATCATGCGTGAATTGATAGAATTATCCCTTTTTTAACCCTTATGCCGGCACATATCTCCGGATCTGTGCCTCTAAAAAATAAAAAAGCTAAGAAACAAAAAAGGTTCCTGAATCTATGATTCAGAAACCTTTCAAACTATCTTTGGGTGAAAGACGGGACTCGAACCCGCGACCCTCGGAACCACAATCCGATGCTCTAACCAACTGAGCTACAATCACCATGTTTCGTCTGGCAGAGTGGTTATCTCTTTAAGACGGTGCAAAGATAGGTATTCCTTTTTATTTTGCAAATATTCAGGATAAAAAAATCAAATATTTTTTCATTTATAAATAGCCTTCTTCCCTGCAAGGAGCGTGTTTCTCATTAAAGAGATAATGGTCATCGGACCGACTCCACCCGGTACCGGGGTGATATACGAACACTTAGGGGAAACTTCGTCAAATCGTACATCTCCGGTAAGTTTATATCCGCTTTTAGTCACGCTACTTGGCATCCGGGTCGTACCCACATCAATCACGACCGCTCCTTCTTTCACCATGTCTGCTTTCAGGAATTCAGGAACCCCTAAAGCGACAATAATAATGTCTGCCTGTAAACACATTTCTTTCAGGTTAGCTGAACGGCTATGACACACCGTTACGGTACAATCACCGGGATAGGCTTTCTGCATCATCAGGTTGGCCATAGGCTTACCGACGATATTGCTACGTCCTAACACCACGCAGTGCTTACCACGGGTCTCAATATCATAGCGCTTCAATAACTCCAGTATGCCGGCCGGAGTGGCAGACAAAAAACAGGGAAGTCCAATGGACATGCGTCCGACATTAACCGGATGGAATCCATCTACATCTTTGCGGTAGTCAATCGCTTCAATGATCTTCTGTTCGGAAATATGTTTCGGTAAAGGTAACTGCACAATGAAACCGTCTACATCCGGGTCGTTGTTCAGACGGTCTACACAGGCTAACAATTCTTCTTCTGTTACATCGTCTTCATAGCGGATCAGTGAGGATTTAAAACCTACTTCTTCGCAGGTTTTCACTTTACTGGCTACATAGGTTTCACTACCGCCGTCATGACCGACCAATACGGCAGCCAGATGAGGGATCTTCCCTCCTGCTTCTTTTATGCGGCTTACCTCTTCTGCGATCTCTTGTTTCATCCGGGCAGATACGGCCCTTCCATCGATTAATTGCATAGATTGTATTTTAGTTGACTAATTCTTATTTTTAACAAAGATAACGAATCCGGCATGGTTTTCAAAACCAGGGACGGAAATAAGAAAGGGGCACACATGTGCACCCCTTATCCTGTATGTTTATCTTCTGAATGAAGGTAACTTCTTACCACCTGGCTTTGCTGTCGTGAGCATACGCATCATTTTGCGTGTCTCTTCAAACTGCTTTAAGAGCTTATTGACCTCCTGGATCGTCATTCCGCTACCTTTGGCGATACGCTGGCGGCGGGAACCATTCAGCAGGGCGGGATTGCTACGCTCAGCAGGCGTCATGGAATAGATGATTGCTTCAATACTTTTGAATGCGTTGTCATCAATATCAATATCTTTCAGGGCTTTCCCTACCCCCGGGATCATCGAAGCTAACTCTTTCAGGTTACCCATCTTCTTGATCTGCTGGATCTGGGAGATAAAGTCATTGAAGTCAAACTGGTTCTTGGCGATCTTTTTCTGGAGACGTTTGGCCTCTTCTTCATCATATTGTTCCTGCGCACGTTCCACTAGTGAAACAATGTCCCCCATACCAAGGATACGGTCTGCCATACGTTCGGGATGGAACACATCCAGCGCATCCATTTTCTCTCCTGTACCGACAAACTTGATCGGCTTGTCAACTACCGTACGGATAGAAAGAGCGGCACCACCACGGGTATCGCCGTCTAATTTGGTCAACACGACTCCGTCAAAGTCCAGACGGTCATTAAATTCTTTTGCCGTGTTTACAGCGTCCTGACCGGTCATAGAGTCTACTACGAACAGGATCTCATCCGGTGGTTGAATAGCATTTTTGATCGCAGTGATCTCGTTCATCATCTGCTCATCAATAGCCAGACGTCCGGCCGTATCGACGATCACCAGGTCATTCCCGTTTGCTTTTGCTTCCCGGATCGCATTTTGTGCGATCTCGACCGGATTTTTGTTCTCCGGTTCCGAATAGACAGGCACCCCAATCTGTTCACCTAACACTTTCAACTGCTCGATCGCAGCAGGACGATACACGTCACCGGCTACCAACAGTGGTTTCATTCCTTTTTTGGTTTTCAGCATGTTGGCCAGCTTACCGGTAAAGGTGGTCTTACCGGAACCCTGCAGACCAGACATCAGGATCACGGAAGGAGATCCTTTCAGTTCAATCTCAGTGGCAGTTCCTCCCATCAAAGTAGCCAGTTCATCGTGAACGATCTTCACCATCAACTGGCTTGGCTTTACAGAGGTCAATACATTCTGACCTAACGCTTTTACCTTAACTGTATCCGTAAATTGCTTGGCAACTTTGTAGTTCACGTCCGCATCCAAAAGAGCCCGGCGCACATCTTTCAACGTTTCTGCCACGTTGATCTCCGTGATCTTGCCCTCTCCTTTCAGTAGTTTAAACGATCTGTCTAACCTTTCGCTTAAATTTTCAAACATAATGGTATATGATTTTTATTTTTTTCCAAATAACAGGATGCAAAGGTAAGAAATAAGTGCATGCAGACAAAATCTATCGAAGAGGTATTAATTGTTTTCCGGATAGATACGTTTGAATTTTAAGGTATAATGGTCACTTTCCATGACGAGAGAACTGGTTGTGTAGGTGAAGCGGTTCATCTCTTTTAATCTGTCTACATAGGATTGGTCATCTCCGTAGGTCGTATCTCCACCCGTTTGATTGTGGACGGTCAGTGAGATAGCGCTTTGATTGGAGAATACCTGGAAGGTTCCGCTAAACTCCCGGGCAGCACTCACACCGGTAAAGTGATCTTTTGATCCGAAAGAGAGAGTGTAATACGTATCGCCTTCCCGCTGGGGAGTGGTGGTCTGGTTCGTATTCTTATTGACGGTTTCGGTCAGTCTCCATTTCGTATCGGTCAGGATATCATTATTTTTATCTTCTTTTTCATCACAGGAGGTGAATAACAGGAGTAACAAAGAGAAGACCGTACATAGAAATCTTTTTTCCATACAGATAATTTTTATAGGATACATTTATATGATTACAAGCATAGTTCTATCCGATAGAACCTGATGATGTATTATAAACAAATAAAAGAATGAAAAGTTATTATCTGATGCTCTGTTTCCTGTTTTCCGGCAACCCATGCGGATGAATATATTCAACATTCATCCGCATCCTGAAAATCAGATCACCTGCACAAAGTCATATTGGAACGGTTCTTCTGATTCATGGGCTTCATACATCCGGAAGTGGGAATCTAACCCGTAACCCTGAACCGCGGCATCCAACGCCGCAGTCATTTCTTTCAGGTCAACAGCTAAAAGAAATTTCGTCTGCAAATGTTGGTAAATCTCGCAAATCAGACAGGCGAATGGGGTGATACGTCCGGAACCAAGGATAAGTCCCGGCTGATCGAATACTAAAAGTGTTTTCTTATCCAAGCTTCCCTTTAGCAAAAGCCGGTAGAGATACAGGAACGGTTGAAGGCTACTTTCACAAAACTGAGGCGACAATTCGACTCCATCTTTCCGCCGGTAGATATATTCAAATTTTTCTTCTGACGGTTTCTGGGTTGAAAAGACTTTTTTTTACGACTAATTCTCCCTGGATCACTTCCTGCAATTTCGCTAAAATACGATCCGGAATGGAATGTAATTCCGGAAGCTTCCCTTCAAAAACCGGGTAGCCGAAAGTATCTGAATTTATAAAATAACTCTTTTGTCCGGAGACTAATTTCCCAATCGAATCCTGGCCTTTTGCGATGATTGTTTTCCTCCCTTGCTGAAGACTAAACCAGGAAGAAGAGAGGAGATTATCCGGGAAGTAGTGCATGACTTCATAAAAATAAGTTATCGGACGCTCGTGGATGATGTGATCAGATTTTTCTTTTAAAAGTTCCAGATAAGCCTCCAGATGATCTATCAACGTGGGAAAATCAATTCCTTCAGGAGAAAGATCCAACTTCATTTCTTCTAAAAGATGGTCGATTTCATCCGGACATATTTTCCATAACTCTGTTTTTATCATTTGAGGATAATCCGACAGGGCCAGCTCATAGGTTTCTCTCAATTTTTTCAGTAACTTTTTCCATTCCTGATAATTCAATGGGTGGCGAAAATCAGGATTTTTCATTATATTCCTGAATTTATACGGGAAAAAAGAAGTGACAAGATGATACAAGACTTCCTGTGATCCAAACATCTCTTTTTGAGGGATCTCTCCGGCTCTCTCATCATAAACACCCAAGCCATAGATCAACCGGTGCAGATAATTCGCCAGTGTAGTTTTACCGGAACCGCCGGGACCAGTGAGAACAGTCATTCCTTGTAGGTCAATACAGGCTTTATGAACAGCCCGAAAACCTTCTAATCTGAATTGAAGAGTGTTTGTTTTCATAATATTCCGATTTAGCGTTCTCTCAAATATACGGAAAATTTGTGGGAGAATGTGTATGGAATGAGAAATTTATAGTTTCACCACCAGAAATATGAAACATTTAATTTTACAGTTGTTTATTTTTCATATATTTGAACATCTTTTTTAATAAATATCATGGAGAAACAACACTTTATTCGTATGATTAATTTTTTTATACTTTTTGCATATATCATAATTCTATTATCCTGCAATATCTATCTGGTATATCATATGTGGATAGACTCTTCCGGTATCCTATTTCCTCTTCATTATAATATTTTTAAATCAGCTTCCCTCGTACCTTTGTTATTAATTGGTTTTCTGGCTGGCTTAGGTAGTAAATACGATGAATATGAATCCTGGATACTAAAAAAATATAGGGCTAATATAGAAAATTCCCCTTCTACTAATAGTGAAA
>Ga0192262_1109_pt1 | contig 17803 bp, 16 predicted proteins | sample Koala_Koa23_H3_FD_131285 | JGI IMG/M metagenome (GOLD analysis project Ga0192262, IMG submission 131285) | Enriched cells from koala feces incubated with labeled cellulose particles, San Francisco Zoo, California, United States - Koala_Koa2-3_H3 ... | reverse complement strand
CGGAGATTATAAAGCTCCCGGATATATTTATGTCCGTTGTCAGTAGTCGTTTTTAAGGCAAAGAAAAGACTCTGCTCGGGAAAGGATAACCGGCGGCTATCCGTAAGAAGGATACTGATCTTTTTCTCCGGAAAAAGATCAGACTGGGCTCCTATGATACCAGCTATCTGCCTGACTGTATATTCCATAGTTCAATTCAATTTGGTCCTTAATAATTCAATCTCTTCGGAAAGCTGAAAATAAGGAAATTTCTCCATAATCTGTTCTGCCTTTAACAAAGTTTGTGTGATAAAAGATTGATAAGCTTCACTTTCCGGATGGAATGGCTTATGATTGAGAGCTTTTTGGATATTTTGCCATTCTTTTAGAAGGGATTTTGTTTCCGGAGAAAAGTAGGATTCCATAAAACGTTCCCAGATATAAGCGATCGCTTTTCCGGAAGGATGAATCATATCATCTGCATAAAAACGATAATCCCTCAGCTCATCCATCACGATCTCATAAGCGGGAAAATAGGAAATTTTCCCGGGATACAGTTTCCGGATCTCTTCTGATGCCAGCAAAAGTGTCGATTTACTAATCTGATTCGCATGTGCCCCATCTTTCCAGTGACGGATCGGACTCACAGTAAACAGCACCTCTAAGGCAGGATTTTGTTCCCAGATCGCTAACAAAACCTCTTTCCACTCTTTTACGATTTCCTCCACCGTCAATAGTTCCCTGATGAATAATTGTTCCGGCAATTTGTGACAATTGGATACCAGCCGGTTATCACTCTTCAACCGGTAGACAAAAGCTGTCCCAAACGTAATGATCAGCCGGGTAGCATTCAGGAGATTCCCGGAGGAAACAAACAACCTCCGATTCATTGCAGAAAGAGATTCTTCTTCAGAGGGAAAAGAAAAACGGCTGTGATGAGCGAAACTGTGATAGACCCCTCCATGGTGGAACAGATCTCCGGAGGAAAAAGATTCCGGATGCAACAACCTGGTGATCGAAGTAGCAATGGATAAGGGATTATAGAGGGTACCAAAAGGATTTATATCTACAGTAAACTTATTCTCTTCCAGTTTATTCCCTATATTCTCCACGAAACAGGAACCCAACAGCATGCACTGATCCTCATAGGAAAATCCGGATCGCGACTTAGGTATCGTAATGACAGTTCTGAATTCCATTTTATTAAAAAGTTGTTCCGGAAGATAAAGTTATAAAAATTCCTGAATTTTATACACAAACTCCATCCAAACCCAATAACGGAGGGCCTTTCCCAAAAACATAGAAATACTGACAATCCAGATGTTAGCCCGGAGAAATCCCAGAGCAACAGCAATAAAGTCCCCTATTCCGGGAAGAAATACAAAAAAGCCATCCAGGAGCCTTTGTCCTGAATCCAGTCCTGTACCTTCTGAAGTTTCACTGCGTCCAGTTTCAGGTATTTTTCAATCCATTCCACCTTACCGAGCATACCTAATCCATAACAGGTCATTCCTCCTAAAAAGTTCCCTACTGTTGCAGCGATCATACATGGCCAATAGGAAGCCCCGGCAAGCAAGACGCCCGTCAGTACCACTTCACTACTGAAAGGCAAAATAGTCGCCGCCAGAAAAGAAGCAATAAAAACACCTATATACCCATAACTGATCAGAAATTCCATAAACGTACAAATAATAAGATAACAAGTAAAACGACTGAAAAGTGGTACAACCAGAAAACTATTTTATGATGAGTAAGCGTAAAAAAATGGGCTAATAAAATCGAAGCGGGCAAACAGGCAACCCCCAGAAACTCTTCCGAAGATTGCTCATAAAAGAAAAATAGCAGGAAAGCTAATACCGCAAAAACGATCAGGAACCACAAAAACTGCCGGGTACGCAAAGCATCGGCATAATCATGAGTAATGATATTCACACAAGCAATCAGGGTTAAGATCGAGACATAGATCAATCCGATCCAGTCCACCCAATTAATATCCATAAAACTTAGGAGCCGCAATTTCACTAAAGTAGGAAAAGAGATCGTAAAAGGGGTAAAATCCTGCGTCCAGACGCACCATCCCAGAAGAAACCAGTAGACAGTAGCCACTCCCAATAATGAAGCCAGGAAAGTTCGCAGGTTAAATATTTTAAAACTGTACATCCCATACCAGAAAAGGGGAACGAACCATAAAATATGGATCCATAAAAGGCTACCAATACCCATAATAAAAGTAATATTAAAGGCATTTGAAGTCGCTCCGGGATCATGATAAGAGATGAATAACTGATAGATAGCCAGAATTAAGCAAAAGACTCCTACCGAGGTAGAGGTCAAAGGAAAAAAATCAGGATTGGTACTGATCAATAAAATATAGAGAGCAAAAGGAAGATAGGTTTTTTCCCGGATCAGCATCAGGACAAAATTAGCCCGGTGGATCATAAAGGCTCCACCTGCCATCAGGAAAAAACCAATCAGATACGTGATGAGTTTGCCAGGTAATACCCGGCAGATCGCATTCCACAGAGGAGGAGCCGTCACCTCTCCATACACCGGAAAACCCACAGAGAATATATATCCGACCACCCAGCAAAGCAAGGAGACCAGAACAGTATAGATGCAGGTATTCAAATCAGAGACGATACGTGGCTTAGTAAAACTCCTCCTTGTACTCCTCATCTCTGCTTACAGATCAAATCCAATATCACTACGGAAGTATTTCTTATCAAATTGGATCTGGTTAGCCCCTGCGAAGGATTTCGCCAGCGCTTCTTCTTTATTCGCACCATACGAACTAACGGCAATCACACGTCCCCCGTTCGTAAGGATCTGGCCATTCTCATTTTTAGTTCCGGCATGGAAAATGATACTTTCGGGAGAAACAGCCTCCAGGCCACTGATCACTTTATTTTTTTCATAGGCTTCCGGATAACCACCGCTCACCAACATCACAGTAACAGCAGCACGCGGATCTTCTTCCAATACACGATCTTTCAAATCTCCCTGAGCTACCCCTTCCAATAATTCAACCAGGTCACTTTTCACACGAAGCATCACTGCTTCTGTTTCCGGATCCCCCATACGGCAATTATATTCTATGACCATCGGCTCTCCTTTTACCTCGATCAGTCCCAGGAAAATAAAACCTTTATAATCGATCCCTTCTGCTTTTAATCCTTCTACAGTCGGACGAATAATTCTTTCATCTACTTTTTCCATAAAGAGATCATCCGCAAAAGGAACAGGAGACACAGCCCCCATACCACCCGTATTTAATCCGGTGTTTCCTTCCCCGATCCGTTTATAATCTTTTGCGACAGGCAGTATTTTATAATGAATGCCGTCTGTCATAACAAAAACAGAACACTCTATACCATCTAGGAATTCTTCAATTACGACAGTTTTACTGGCATCTCCGAACATTCCTTCCAGCATCTGTTGTAATTCTTTTTTAGCCTCTTCTAAACTATCAATGATTAGCACTCCTTTACCGGCTGCCAATCCATCGGCTTTCAGGACATAAGGAGCTTCCAAAGATTCAAGGAACTGATACCCTTCTTCGAGATTCCCGGCAGAGATACTTTTATACCGTGCGGTCGGGATCTGATGACGCATCATGAAGGCCTTTGCAAAATCTTTACTTCCTTCCAACTGAGCTCCTTCCCGGCCTGGACCGATCACCGGAACACTAACTAATTGCGGATCATTTTTGAAATAGTCATATACTCCTTTTGCCAAAGGATCTTCCGGTCCGACAACAACCATATGGATATCATTGTAAACTACGAAATCTTTCAGTGCATCAAAATCTGTAGCATGGATAGCCACATTAATTCCGGTCTGTTCAGTCCCTGCATTTCCAGGAGCAATAAACAACTTATCTACTTTCGGACTCTGGGATATTTTCCAGGCTAATGCATGCTCACGGCCTCCGGAGCCTAATAATAAAATATTCATAAAGCAAAAGTCTATTTGTATGCCAAAAGAATATCCAACTCTTTTGGTGATGATCAATTTCTAAAGATAATCATTAAAATAACGGGTAATCTTTTCGTATAGATGTGGACGGTCTTTTCCGATCACATTGCGAGGATGTCGCGGATAAACAAAATAGTCCGGATAGGTATCTGCCTCTATACAGGCTTTCAGGAATCCTAAACTATGTTGCCAAACGACAACGGGATCAATATCACCATGGATCAAAAGAAGACGCCCCTTCAGATTACCGGCCTTTAATTTCAGATTGGCATTCTTATATCCCTCCGGATCATCCTCCGGATGATCCATATACCGTTCTCCGTACATAATTTCATGTTGGCTCCAATCAATCACAGGACCTCCGGCCACTCCCACTTTAAAGAGATCCGGATAGGTAAGCATCAGATTGGTAGTCATAAAACCTCCGTAACTCCAACCATGTACCCCGATACGCTCCTGATCCACATAGGGAAGCGTCTTCAGAAACTCTACCCCCTGGATCTGGTCTGCCATTTCATTTACTCCTAAATGACGGAAAATCGCACTTTCAAAAGCATGCCCCCGGTTAGCTGATCCACGTCCATCTACAGTAAATACGATCACATCCTGCTGAGCCATGTAAAGATCCCATCCCCGGGTTCCATATTGCCAGCTACCGTTGATCAACTGGGAATGGGGACCTCCGTATACATAGATAATAACCGGATATTTCTTCCCCGCATCCAACCGGGCTGGTTTTACTAAGCGATAGTTCAGATCCGTCACTCCGTCAGCAGCTTTGAGCTGGCCTACTTCGATTTCCGGAAGGGTATAATTTTTAAACGGATCTTCCGCCTGTAAAAGCGCAACCGTCTTCTTCGTCTTCAGATCAATCAAATCAATCTCCCGCGGAACAGCAGGAGAAGAAAATATATCCAATGCGTATGTACGATCCGGACTTAATAAGAGCTGATGTACGCCTGGCTTTGGAGTTATACATTCCTGTTTACCGGTTTTCAGGTTTACTTTCCATGTATGGTTTTCCAGCGCTGTCCTATTTCCGGAAAGATCATCCGGATGTGCAGCAGTAGAGCGGTAGAATAAGGTTTCGCCCTTTGGATCGAAACCTAATACATCAGTCACGACCCAGGAACCAGTGGTAAGTTGCTTCAGGAGCTTCCCTGTAGTATCATACAAATAAATATGGTTAAAACCATCCCTTTCACTTTGCCAGATAAAGGTATCCGGATGGCCTGGTACAAATTGCACCGGATGTTGAGGCTCCACATAGGTATTTTTTGATTCTGTAAATAGCTGGAGCTCTTTTTCTCCGGTAGCCACATCATATCGTATTAACCGGCATTCATTCTGACCTCGGTTTAACTCTGCGATATACAGACTTTTCTCATCCAGGCTCCAGGCAATATTAGTCAGATATTTTTCTTTGGGTTCACCGGTTTTTAACCAGACCGTTTCACCGGAGGCTACATCATAAATACCCACTGTCACCTCATGACTTTTCATTCCTGCCATGGGATATTTATAAGGTTCCGCCTGGGCGATCCGGGTATCGATATTCACGATCGGATAGTCTGTGACCATACTTTCATCCATTCGGTAAAAAGCCAGTTTCTTTCCGGAAGGGGACCAGAACAACCCTTTATAAATACCAAATTCTCTTTGATGGACAGCCTGCCCATACACCACATGTTTGGCAGTATCCTGGGTCACCTCTATCATCCGGTTATCCGGTGAAAGTATGCGAATATTATTTCCTTCCGTAAAGGCGATGAAAGAACTTCCGGAAGAAAACTCATAATTTTTCCCCTCTTTCGGAAGTGTATACCGGGCCACAATTGCCCCCTGTTTCAGATCATAATGGAAACGTTCCCCCTTTTCCACAAAAGAAAGGACTGGTTCCTTTTCATAAGGAACACTAAAGACCGGCATTCCGGATAGCCGGATATCTTCCTTCTCTTTTCCTAAACGATCATTCAGCTCTGAAAGTGACAGGATCACCTGGGCAGGTTTACCAGGGCGGGCACTTAACAGATCATTCCCTTCTACATATATATATTCTTCTCCACACCATTTTAATTGTTTCAAAGTGGCAGGAACAAAATCAGGATATGTTTTTCCCCCCGGGATGAGATCATGGATCGTTAATTGTGTTTGCTGTGACATCATGTGTACCGGAAACAGGAAAAGAGATACTAAAAGTAGAGTTAAACAACTGTTCTTAATAGTCATTTCTTCCTTTCTTTTTAAAAGGTTTTTTAAAGGGACGATCTTCATCTCCTGAAAATTTACGGGGACGGAAATCGCTTTTACTGTCTTTAAATTTAGGATTACCGGCATATTTTTTTTCTTTGAATATTTTTTTACCAGGGATGAAATCCTCCACCTCTCCTTCTTCTTCCCTTTTACGGGCAGCAGCGAACCGTCTTTCCGGAGTATCCAAACGAGCTGTCTTAAAATCAATCGGTCCATCCGGCCGGCCTGGCTTTCTGAAAGGCTTACCGGATCTTTCCTCCCGTCTTTCTCCGGAAGGTCGCTCCTCCCTCTCATACAAAGCCTTTTTGAAGTCTTTATTCTTCCCTTCAAAAATATTGTAACAACGGTATTCACATTCCAGTGAGCCGTTCAATAATTTCATTTTTTCATTCGGACGTAACCCGATCTTATCAAAGCATTCATCCTTATAGCTGATGATCCATACATCACAGCCTGTAAAGACATGCTTCATCCGTTCCCCGATCATACTATACAGTCCCATCAGATCCCGGGAAGAAATGCGCTCTCCATAAGGAGGATTGGTAACCATAATGGCAGGTTTAGGGATTTCCGTATATTGCTGGAAAGGCATTGCTTTCAGTTCAATATATTTGGCAAGTCCTGCACTTCTTACATTTTTCTGAGCGATCTCTATTGCAGCGGTCGAAATATCAGAACCGTAACATTTAAACGTAAACTCACGCTCATTGCTCTCATCATTATAGATCCGGTCAAACATCTCCTGGTCAAAGTCCACCCACTTTTCAAAAGCGAACTCTTTCCGGTGGATACCCGGGGCAATATTCAGCGCGATCATCGCCGCTTCGATAAGCAACGTACCGGAACCACACATCGGATCAATAAAATTGGATTCTCCTTTCCAACCGGTCTTCAGGATCATACCGGCAGCCAATACTTCATTCAAAGGCGCTTCCGTCTGTTCCACCCGGTACCCCCCTTTATGCAGACTTTCTCCCGAACTATCGATGGAGATCGTACAGTCATTGTGGGAAATATGAATATTAATATACAGATCAGGATTATTTACGCGGACAGAAGGTCTTTTCTCCTCCTTCTCCATAAAATAGTCCACAATGGCATCCTTGGTACGGTAAGCAACAAATTTAGAGTGATTAAAATCTTCCGAATGGACGACCGAATCAATAGCAAAAGTCTTGTCTAAGGTAATATAGTTTTCCCATGGGATCTTTTTTACCTCTTTATAAACCGTATCCGCATCTTTCGCTTTAAAGTGATAGATTGGTTTTAAGATCCGCAGAGCGGTCCGGCAATGAAAATTTGCCTTATAAAGCAATTCTTTATCCCCGGTAAAAGAGACCATTCTTCTACCCAATTGTACATCATTGGCTCCTAAGGCTATCAGCTCTCCGGCCAATATTTCTTCCAGACCGTACATGGTCTTGGCCACCATTTCAAATGTCGCTGCCATTATTTTAATTGACAATTGACAATTGATAATTGATACTTTTACATTCTTTCCACAGAATAAATATCGACTATCAACGTCAGTTAATATTTTAGTTTTCTATTAAGTTATATCATTTTCAATTTTCAATTGAACACGATTGTTTGACTATTTCTTCCGCAGGCACATCCTGGGTGACCCAGACATTGCCACAGATCGTTGCCCCCCCGGCCGATCCGGATCCGTCCCATAAAGTAGCATTGGAATAGACCGTTACATGATCTTCCAGAACCGGATGCCTGGGAATTCCACGGGCCACATTCCCCTTCTCATCCGGAAGAATCTTCTCTCCGGCCAGACTAACCCCCTGGAAAATACGCACATAATTCCCGATAACACTGGTTTCTCCAATCACCGTACCTGTACCATGATCAATCGTAAAATGATCTCCGATCACCGCACCGGGATGAATATCAATGCCGGTTTCCGAATGGGCCATTTCAGTGATCATCCGGGGAATAAAAGGAACGTTCAGCAAAAACAGTTCATGAGCGATCCGGTAATTCACAATCGCCCGGAACCCGGGATAACAAAAAATGATCTCACCTGCATTCTTTGCAGCCGGATCATTATGAAAAGTTGCCTCCGCATCTGTTGCCAGCACACGGCGCAACTCCGGTAATGTTTCTATAAAAGCTTCGGACAGTTTCTCTGCCTCTGCGAAAATTTTCTCTTCCGGACAGGTTTCACAATCCAGATCAGAGAAACAGAGACCCGCATATATCTGAGAAGTAAGTAAAGAGTGTAGTGTTTCAATATTTACACCTGTATGATAACGAATCGTCTGTTTACTGATACGGGCATTTCCGTAATAACCAGGAAAAAGAATAGCACGGCAAAGGTCCACAATTTTTTTCAATTGCTCTCCTGAAGGCATCGCCTCCCCATCTCTGTAGGAGTGGAATAATTGTCTATACGATGATTCTTCCGAAAGCCGGTCCACCGTCTGACTCAACCCCTTGTTTTGTTCCTGCATCTTCCTGTATTCGTGTGAACTGCAAAAATACACTAAAAATTATTACGGAGTTGCATTTAATAAACGAAAACTACGTGAAATTTCATTGTCGGTGGTAATACATTATCTGCAAAATCACTATATCTCACAGTAAATGTAACACCGCCCCATATAAAATGGCTCCACAGTAAATATCATAGGTTCTGCCTGCATCAATATCCTGAAACGGATATATGTCAGGTAATTCAATCATGCCGGCATCCGTATCGGCCGGATCTAAGAAAACATATAATTTGATTAATGCATCATCATACATTTCCCAGGTAAGTTCATCGATTCTCACATCACAGGCATAATGAGCATTTAATCCATCCGCATCTGTTACCAGAGACCACTGATTTCTACTTACCGTAAAATCATCTACAAACCAGTAGCTTAGCCCCGATTCACCTGCAGGCCCTTCCGGTCCCATAGGACCTTCACATGCTATAAAAGAAAATACAGCAACGAATAATAGAATTAATTTTTTCATCTTCATTTTTTTATTACAACAATCTATTTATTTTATTTTTGGTGAGGAGCGCCAAATTCCCTACAGGTAACTTCACCCAAAACCACTTTCCAGACCTTTACATTTCTTACCGCCGGATCACTATAGGTAAATTCCCGTCCGGAATATTGTTTCATCAGGATATTCAACATCTCTCTTTTTTGTTCCATATCTTCCACAAATTCAACATTTCCCCAGCCGAGAACACTGGAACCACGCATCCGGTAACTGCAGGCGACCTGTTCGTGCTGATAAGCCAGCGCCGGATCTGTACAGAAAGTAATACATACCCTTGGATTCCGTTCCAGGATAGAAATACTTCTCCCCTCCTGAGCAGAATGCAGGCATATCACTCCATCCTGGTATCCGAAATTCATAGGAATCACATAAGGATTTCCATCCGTATCTGCCATTCCCACATAACAGACTTTACAGGCCCGGATCACATTTTCAATCTCTTCTCTCTCCGTATGGACTAAGGTTTTCATCTTCTTTTTAACTTATGTATGAAACGAAACAAAAGTATATAAAATGAAATGACACTCCAAAAATTAAAATTGATAATTGTCAAATCCTCTTTATTATACCCCTATAGATTTGAATAACAGACTCTTTTTAAATAGAGTTCATTTTTATTCCACTTAATTATGAATAGAGAAGATATATAAACTGCAAAAGATATATTTCTCAGCACATCAAACTTACCTTTCACCCTCTTCTAATAGTTATTTTTCATTTTACTATTCACCCTTCTATAGAATTCGTATTGTTTGTTTACCGGAAAAAAGCTGCTAAGCGTTTGTTTATTAAAAAAAGGGTTATATCTTTGCAGCCCGAATTGGTATGTAAAATAATAAACATTATAATAAAATGAAAAGAACATTTCAACCTTCCAACCGGAAAAGAAAAAACAAACACGGTTTCCGTTCAAGAATGGCTACTGCCAACGGACGTAGAGTATTAGCTGCACGTCGTGCAAAAGGTAGAGCTAAATTAACTGTGTCAGACGAATACAACGGATAATATATCCAGTCTGTAAAATCTTATAAAGAAAGTAAAGGTTTCATTAAAAAGCCTTTACTTTCTTTGTTTTTATGCGTTTGTCCAAAACAATATGGCTGCTATATAATGTTTTTTTCATACTTTTGATGCGGTCATGGGACCGTTAAATAATAGATTTGTATGGGAAACTTAAAGACCTGGATGTTAAAATATCCGATCCTGCTGAATTTACTATTTGCAGTTGCATTAACCACTGTGTTAATCTATGCGGTGCTGAAATGGCTGGAAGTATATACACACCACAATGAAGCAGTGATCGTTCCGGATGTGAAAGGATTACAAGTTGAACAGGCCGCTGAATTTTTCAGGAACAATGGACTCCGTTATAATGTCATCGACTCCGTATTTGCGAAAGATGTAACACCGGGAGCGATTGTGGAAGTAGTTCCGGCTGCCGGATCCAAAGTAAAAGAAGACCGGATTGTTTTCGTTACTGTAAATGCCATGACATCCCAGATGGGAGCCATACCTGAAGTAACAGACTTATCTCTCAGACAGGCCTATGCCTTATTAAAGGCAAGTGGTTTTGAAAGAGTAGAGACAGAATATGTTCCGGGAGAATACCGGGATCTTGCGATCGGCGTTGATAGAAACGGGCGGACGGTAAATGTCGGAGAAATGGTTCCGCTGAACTCCTCCTTAACACTGAAAGTAAGCAGTGGACGGACGGCAGAAGAAATGTTGCAGGATTCTTTGGATATGTTAGCCCCGGCACAACCATTAGATAGTGAAGTAGAAAACTGGTTTTAATATGAACAACTTTGTAGAAGATTGGGATGATGATCTGATGGAAAGTGAAACCCCGGAAAATGAAGGGGAGAACGGAACTCAGCTCTATGAACATTTCCGCTTCGTTGCTGACAAAGGCCAATCCCTACTACGTGTAGATAAATTTCTGGTGGACCGCATGTTCAGTGCCACACGTAACCGTATTCAGTTAGCAGCAGAAGCCGGTTGTATACTGGTAAATGAAAAACCGGTAAAAAGTAATTATAGAGTAAAGCCGCAGGATGTAGTATCCATCGTGATGAATCGTCCGCGGAGGGAACTGGAGATCATTCCGGAAGATATTCCACTTGATATCGTGTATGAAGATTCTGACCTGATGGTTATTAATAAACCGGCAGGTTTAGTGGTGCATCCGGGTCATGGGAATTATACAGGGACTCTGGTGAACGCTTTAGCCTATTACTTAAGGGATGAACCTCTCTATGATCCGAATGATCCCCAATCAGGTCTGGTACACCGGATTGACAAAGACACCTCAGGTCTGCTATTGATCGCTAAAAACCCGGAGGCGAAAGCACACTTAAGCCTGCAATTTTTCAACAAAACAACGAAACGGACCTACAACGCTTTGGTCTGGGGTACACTGAAAGAAGAGGAAGGACGCATTGAAGGAAACATTGGAAGAAATCCGAAAGACCGGATGCAAATGACCGTATTCCCGGAAGGAGACCAGGGAAAAACAGCTGTCACTCACTACAAAGTACTCGAAAGACTGGGATATGTTACCCTCGTTGAATGTCGCCTCGAAACAGGAAGGACCCACCAGATACGCGTCCACATGAAACACATCGGTCACACCCTCTTTAACGACAGCCGTTACGGAGGTCATGAAATATTGAAAGGGACGACCTTTACCAAATACAAACAATTTGTACAAAACTGTTTCACCGTATGCCCCCGCCAGGCATTACATGCTAAAACATTAGGATTTATTCATCCGACCACCGGAGAAGAAATGAATTTCGATTCGGAAATTCCGGGAGATATGATGAGACTGATCAATAAATGGCGTCTCTACGCCTATAAAGAAGAAGGCTGACCATGAAAAAGAACATCGCAATCGTAGCCGGAGGTTATTCCTCCGAAATTGTTGTATCGTTAAAAAGTGCAGAAGGAATCTATTCTTTTATTGATAAAGAGAGATATAATTTATATATTGCAATCGTTAAGAAAGAGGGATGGGAAGTTGTTCTGCCGGATGGGACACATACTCCAATCGACAAAAATGACTTTAGTTTCCGGGAGCAGGGTGAGATCAGACAATTTGATTTTGCCTATATCACGATCCACGGTACTCCAGGCGAGGATGGAGTATTACAGGGATATTTTGATATGATCGGAATGCCTTATTCCTCCTGCGGCGTGTTAGTCAGTGCGCTCACTTTTAATAAATTTGTATGTAACAACTATTTACGGAATTTTGATATCCGTATAGCAGATTCCATTCGTTTATTAAAAGGTGAAACGGTGACCAACGAAGAGGTCGTGAACCGGTTAGGTTTACCTGTTTTTATCAAGCCCAATGACGGCGGCAGTAGCTTCGGTGTCACCAAAGTAAAAGAGGTATCTCAAATCCAGGCAGCTATTGAAAAAGCATTTGCCGAAGGGAACGAGGTGCTCATCGAACGTTTTATTCAAGGAACAGAAGTGACCTGCGGATGTTATAAAGTAAAGGGGAAAGAGGTGCTTCTTCCACTGACGGAAGTGGTAACAGAAAATGAGTTTTTTGATTTCGATGCAAAATATAACGGCCAGGTAGAAGAGATTACTCCAGCCCGCATTCCGGAAGAATTATCAGCCGGTATCCAGCACACGACTTCAAAAATATATGACCTTTTGGGGGCAAAAGGGATCATACGGATCGATTACATCATTCCGGAAGGAGAAGAACCTATTATGCTCGATATCAATACCAATCCCGGTATGACAGCGACCAGTTTCATTCCGCAGCAGATCAAAGCAGCCGGACTGGAGATAAAAGAGGTCATGTCTGAAATTATAGAAAACGAATTAGTAAGAGATAATCGATAAAAAGCACAACTGTCAATTATCAATTATCAATTATCAATTATTACCATATATGGATAAAGAAACTGATTTCCCGAATTTCGACGATATTCGGCCACTTAGAAATGAGGAGGTAAAAGGTGCAATTGAGGAATTAATTGCGAATGAAGATTTTCAGCGGGCTTTTCGTTACATTAAGCCGGATCTGAACTGGGATGAATTTTCTCAGGTAATGCGTACCTGCAAAACAAAAGAAGAATTCAAGGGAATACTGGCCTATGATGCAGTGATGATGGTTGCTAAAAACACGACCTTCTCATTGACGATATCCGGACGCAGCCGTCTACCCAAACACCATGAACCCTGTACCTTTATTTCCAACCACAGGGATATTGCACTGGATGCCTCTTTCCTGAATGTCATGCTGTTTGATGTAGGCTACGGATTAACCCAGGTGGCCATAGGGGACAACTTATTGATCCGCCCCTGGATTGAAACCTTAGTCCGGCTGAACAACAGCTTTATTGTCAAACGAAGTGTTTCCGTTCGTCAGAAACTGGAGGAAAGCAGGAAACTCTCTTCCTATATTCACCATACCATAAGAGATACCAAAGAATCGGTCTGGATCGCACAGCGGGAAGGACGTGCCAAAGATTCCAACGATAAAACCCAGAGCAGTATTCTTAAAATGCTCAATATGGGAGGAACCCGGGATATTCTGTCCAACCTTATGGAACTTAATATTGTTCCGGTAGCTATCTCCTATGAGTATGATCCCTGTGATTTCCTGAAAGCACAGGAATTCCAGCAAAAACGGGACAACCCTGATTTTGTGAAAAGTAAACGGGATGATCTTCTCAACATGGAAACCGGAATCCTGAATGACAAGGGAAGGGTTCATTTCACAATTACTTCTCCCATTAATGAACAGTTATCCCAACTGGATCCGGCAATGGATAAAAATGAATTATACTGCACAGTTGCCGGTATTATTGACCGGGAAATATATAAACATTATCGTTTCTATCCATGCAATTATGTTGCTTATGACCTGCTGACCGGAACCAACCGGTTCAGTACCAATTACGGACTAAAAGACAAAAAATTCTTTGAAGCCTATTTGCAGGGCCAGTTGGATAAAATTGTATTACCCGATAAAGACGAAGCATTCCTGCGTACTAAAATACTGGAAATGTATTCCAATCCATTAATCAATCATCTGGCTAATCAGGAATAGGTTTCCTGGTTTCGGACGATGATTACATATATAAGAGGAAGAGGCTTAAAAAACTCTTCCTCTTATATATTTTTAAAAAGAAGTATTCATCCTGTAAAGAACTTCTTTCCATAAGACCTCTCCTACCCGGGAGGAAGTATTCACTGAAGCTCCAGGATATAGGTTCCCTTAGCCGGTATAGCCAGCGAACCACTCAGGTCCATAGGTTGCCCGGTGATCACCTCACGCCCGGTCCTGCTATTCTGAAGCACCTCTCTGAAACGGTACATGTCTATGGTTTCTTCCTGGTCATGGCCATTCAGGATAACCAGCACAGTGGTCCCTTCTTTTATCCGTGCATACACATAACATCCTGTCTGGTCCGGTGTGTAATGGATCAATTTGCCCTGGGTAACCGCCTGATTGTTTTTCCGCCATTGGAGCAAGGTCTGCATGTAGTCCCAGGCTTCGTTCTGCAAGGGTGTCCGGCCTTCCTTAGTAAATGCATCTACCGGGTCACCGGGCCATCCGCCGGGAAAATCTTTCCGGAGATTTCCGTCTCCTTCTCTTTTTTCTCCGCTCATCAGAATTTCCATACCATAATAAAGCTGGGGAATACCACGGGTAGTTAATAAAAATGCCAGGGCTTGTTTATAGCGCCGGAGATCGGTTTCGTCTTTCTTCACAAACCGGCTGAGATCATGGTTATCCAGGAAAATAAGGATGTTATCCAGGTCCGCATGCAAAAAATCCTGCGCCAGTAATTCATACAGCGTTCCGAAACCACGAAAATGTCCCGGATTCAGTTCTTTGGCTTCCTCATCCCGGATAGCAAAAACCTCTTCACAGGCAAAAGTCAGCCCAAAATCCATAATGGTTTTCAGATAGCTTTCTTTATCGCTGACCTTAGAATTACGTTGCCACCACGCTGTAGCAGGAACCTTTGAATACCAGGCTTCCCCGACAATGTTGAATTCCGGATATTCTTCCAGCACTTCTTTACACCAACGGGCCATAAAATCGAAATCCGCATAGGGATGAGTATCCTGACGGATCCCATCAATACGGCTATATTCAATCCACCAGATACTATTTTGTATCAGATAAGTAGCCAGATGCCTGTTCCGTTGGTTCAGGTCAGGCATGCCCCGGGTAAACCACCCGTTTACAGCAGCATCAATTTCCGTCTGAGGGGCATGTACATCCATCACGGGCCACAGGTAATGCGTCGTCTGTTCAAAAGCTTCCTGATGATTCAGCCAGTCTTTGGCCGGCAGGTCTTCCATCCACCAGTGATCACTGCCACAATGGTTAAAGATCATATCCATGACTACTTTCAGTCCCTTCCGGTGGGCCTGTTCAATAAGATCACAATATTCCCGGTTCGTTCCGAAACGGGCATCTACCTGGTAAAAATCAGTAATCGCATAGCCGTGATAGGAACCGCCACGTTGTTTATTTTCCTGCACAGGATTCAGCCAGATAGTAGTAAATCCCAGGTCGGCGATATAATCCAGTCTGTCCATTACTCCTTTCAGGTCTCCTCCATGACGGGAATTCGGCTGATTCCGGTCTATCACCACATCCTTATAGGCATTATCATTGGAAGGATCACCATTCGCGAAACGATCCGGAGTGATCAGATACATCACATCCGCAGGAGTAAAACCGGCGGCTCCCGGAGAAGTAGCACGGGGCTTTAACTCATACGTATAGGTTTGTGTTTTCTTTCCGTCACGAAACAGGATATCAAAGGTGCCCGGCTGCGCCTCCGGAGTGACTTTCAGATACAGGAAGAGGTAATTCGGATTATCCACCTGCACTACTTCATCCAGTTGTACTCCGGGATACTCAAGGGATACTCTGGAGGCAGCAATATTCGTTCCATATACCATCACCTGCAAGACCGGGTTTTTCATGTCCACCCACCAGAAAGCAGGTTCTACCCGTTGGATATCTGCTATAGCCAGTGCTACACTGACATAACAGAGGAAAAAAGTTAATATTCTTTTTTCATATTTTTAATTTTGCAGCATTCGTTTCTAAAGATAGGGAATCCTTTCCATTCCTGCTTATTTCAGCGGATTTCCAGGATAACATATTGATACGGGTCTAACAGGAGCTGTTCCGGCATCTGTCCCTCTTCAACCGTGCACAGGTTTTGAAAAGAGCTGCCTGCAAATGCAGCCGGTACCGGAACGGACTGCTGTTCATCCCTTACATTCACGGCAATTAAATAACTCCGGCCTTGTCCCCTTCTTTCAAACAGCAGGATATGGTCATCCGGATAGGTATGGAGTTCTCCTCTACGCAGGGGTTCGTGGGTATGATAGATAGCCATCAACTGCTTATATTCTTCCCGGAGTGGCTGATTCATGGACCAGTCTATAGGGGTCGGATAAAAAAGTTGATCTTGTCCGGATAGCCTACTTCCTGTGAACTGTAGATCATAGGACACCCCGGCATAAAGGCAGAGATCACGAAGGCTGCCATAGATCCACGTTCACCATTCCACTCCTGAACCGGTGACTGGCCTGCCGTTTCATCGTGATTCGTACTAAAACGTAATTTATGTTTACCGGCCGGTATGTCTGCATATTCTTCCCGGTGAGCTTCAAACAGACAGGAGGCTGGTATTTCTTTCAGGAAGACCTGCCGCATCCGGTGGTGAAAATCCCAGCCATAATTCAACTGGAAACCCGCTTCAAAATGGTCAGGCCGTTTGCCTTCCGCTAATAAAAGCAACCGGGTATCCGGTATCCCCAACAACGTATCATTTGCCTGCCGGAGAAAATCAGCAGGTACATAATCCACCGCATCACACCGGAACCCGTCTATTCCGATATCGGTTATCCAATATTTCATGGCCTCAATCATCGCCAGCCTCATTTCCATATTATCATAATTCAGGTCGGCCACATCCCGCCAGTCAGTACCCTCCGGCCAGATAATCTCTCCCTGGTCATTTTGTGTGTACCAGGATTTATTTTCTATCCACGGATGATCCCAGGCCGTATGGTTAGGCACCCAGTCAATGATCACCCCCACCTCTTTCCTGTGACACTCCCGGACTAATTCCCTGAACTCTTCGATTGTTCCGAATTCAGCATTCACCGACCGGTAATCCCGGACACAATAAGGAGAATTGACTGACTTCTCTTTTCCGGTCTCATGGATCGGCATAAACCAGATCACATTGGCTCCCAACTGTTTGATGGAATCCAGGTAAAAACTGATTGCCCGGAAAGGACGCTCTTCCGTAAAAACACGGGGATTGACCTGATAGATCACGATATCTTCCAGATCCGGTAACTGATACCGGGATAGGGAAGTCTCACTTACAGAAGAAAAGCCGGAACAACCCAGTAGCAGAATACAGGATAAGAGCCATATATACTTTTTCATATCAACGGATTTAAAATCAATAAACACAGAGCCGGTACGGGCACAGAACCTGAAAAATCAGGGGCTCCGTACCCTAACCTACACCCTCTTATTTCCACAAAGGATTTTGTACCAAACCCGGGTTTA
>Ga0192262_1105_pt1 | contig 18315 bp, 17 predicted proteins | sample Koala_Koa23_H3_FD_131285 | JGI IMG/M metagenome (GOLD analysis project Ga0192262, IMG submission 131285) | Enriched cells from koala feces incubated with labeled cellulose particles, San Francisco Zoo, California, United States - Koala_Koa2-3_H3 ... | reverse complement strand
GTTAGCAAATAAATAAGAGAGTAGTTGGTAGTTAGTAGAATATAACTAACTACCAACAACCTTTATTTACACACAATCGTCTAAATGAGGTCTTTCGTCGGCTGGTGTATCCACTATTTTATTTACGTTATTTACACTGTTTACCGGATCTACAACCTGATTGTTGTAACCTTTCTGATCTTTATCTTCATAGATCTTACCGTCCTTTGTCAGATATTTTCTTAAAGTAGCCGCGGTGAACATCGCCAGGGATTTAACCGGTGACAGTTCAGCAAAGCCATTCAAAAGTCCCCAGTCATGGGTAACACCGTTGAAACGAATAGTAGTTACGTCCACACCTGCTTCATCTAATTTACGTCCCATCGCTTCACCCTCGTCTCTCAAGATGTCATTTTCTGCCACTTCAATCAATGTAGGAGGTAAGCCTTTCAACTGATCCACTGTTGCATTCAGGGGAGAAACATAGATACTGATCCGTTCATCCGGATTGGTTGTATAATTATCAAACATCCATTTCATCAGACTGGAAGTAAGGAAACGCTGTTGTCCGTATTCTTTCCAGGATTCCCAATCAAACGTAGCATCTGTAACCGGCCACATCAATACCTGCACTTTCAGTTCAGGACCGTTTTTCTCTTTTGCCATCAGGCTGGTAACTAAGGTCATATTACCTCCCACACTATTACCGATAATACCCAAAGTTTTTCCATCCACATTGATTTCGTCACCATTTTCAGCCACCCATTTAGTAGCAGCATAGATCTGCTTGATCGCTACCGGGTAATGTGCATCCGGAGAAGGAGTGTAGTTCACAAATACGGCAACCAGTCCGGACTCAACAACGATATCACGAACTAAGCGTTTATGAGTAGGATAATCTCCTAATACCCATCCACCTCCATGTACGAACATAAATGCCGGTAGTTTTTCAGTAGCACCTGCCGGACGTACAATATTTAATTTGATAGAACCCTGGTCTGTATCAATTATTTTTTCAGATTCATCAATACCGGAAAGGTCTACATGTACACCGTTCTGTGCACTAACCAATACATTTCTTGCATCCACAGGAGATAAAGATTCCACAGGAGTATCGCTTGCATTCAACACTTTGAGGTATTCCTTGGTACCGACACTCAGATGTTCATCCTGTAAATAATCAGGAGCCTGTAAGTTGTTCTTCGGGGTATTTTCCAGATGTTTGTTTTCCAACTGATCCGGATTTTGCATTCCACCTTTACATGAATTCATACTAATCTGTTTTTTTAATTAATAATTAAAGTATTAATTAGTTTGAAACAGGAAATGAAATCACTTTGTTTAGGAAAGATAGAACTAAAAACAGGCACTCCGGAAAATAAAAATTATTTCCTTAATTTCACGTAGGATACTGTATGATTCTCTCCTTTGTGTAAGATCAGGCTGGCCCTTTCCCGGGTAGGTGCAATATTCTTCCGTAGGTTCTTGCGGTTTATCTCCCGCCAGAAGGTTTTCGCGGTTTTAATAGCCTGTTCCTCTGTCAATGATGCAAAATTATGGAAGTAGGAATCCGGATCAGTAAAGGCTCCCTGGCGAAATTTCATGAAACGGGAGACATACCACTCTTCGAGCTGATTCTCTTCCGCATCTACATAAATAGAGAAGTCTACATAGTCGGAGACAAAGTTACGGGGTTTTTCATGAGGATAATCCATACCACTTTGCAACACATTCAATCCTTCGAGGATCACAATATCCGGCTGGTTGATCACCTCATATGTATCCGGGACAATATCATAGATCAGATGGGAGTAACGGGGAACCCGGATCTCCTCTTTCCCTGACTTAATGTCGATCACAAACTCCAGCAGGCGTTTGATGTCATAGGATTGGGGAAAGCCTTTTTTCAACATCAGCCCTTTTTCTTCCAGAACCATATTCGGATATAAGAAGCCGTCTGTCGTAACCAACGCCACATTTTTATATTTCCCCGAACGGCTTAAAAGAGCCTGTAGTACACGCGCAGTCGTACTTTTTCCTACAGATACACTTCCTGCAATACCTATTATGAAAGGGATGTGCTGATGTTCCTGGTTCAGAAAACGGGTAAGTACTGCTTTCCTGCTCATTCGTGCATTTACATAGTGCCCTAACAGATGGGAGAGAGGCAGGTAAATATCCTGTACTTCATCTATCGATAACTCATCATCAATCCCTTTCAGGGTATTCAGATCTTCCGCAGTGAGTGTCATCGGTTCAGATCCCCTGAGGGCAGCCCAATCCCGGCGGTTGAATTGCATATACGGACTTCTATGAGTAGCTTTCATCCTGTCATTTTCCGATTAGGAGGGCAAATTTAAGAAATGCAACGGGAAATCATAAAATTATAAGCAATATTCCTCCCTGATTTATCTTTTTTAACCTGTTTCCGGTCTGCATTTCCGAATGTATAGGGGACACTGGCATTCGTAAGCCTAAAAACAACATCCTGAATTTGAATATGTAAATAAGAAAATGGCCACAGTATAGGATTGGGTCCTGTATCTGTGGCCATCTTTATAAATTGAAAGGATGAACTAAAAAAGCCGTTTATTCATGATCGTAATCATGATGATCCTCTTCATCTGTATCCTCGTTCGTCAAAAGAATATTCCGGGCCACATAAGACTCATTTCCGGCTTTATCCAAACAATAGACAACCATGTGGTATTTACCAGGTGTTGCGTTTTCCGGGATCTTGATATCATGGTGATGTACTGTTGTATTTTTATATCCGGAAAGATCCCAGTTACCACTATATTCAAAATCAACAGTTTTCTTCTCTTCGCTTTCACTCTTGGTTCCATGTCCGTGATCATCAAAATTGTTATGGATATCAATTTTATAGGAACCCAACATTTCATCATCTGAGAACTCTGCTTCAAAATGAACTCCACTTGTGTTTCCGATTTTCAGGTGGGCACCTTCTGCCGGGGAGATCAGGTTGATTACCGGTTTGGTAGTATCTCCATTATCACAGGATACGAACAAGGTGGAAGCGACTAATAAACAAAGACTGTATAAAAAATTTCTTTTTTTCATTTCATTGAACTTTTAAATGGTACTTTAATTAAAATCTGAATGTTTCTTCCGGGTTCGGGAATCTCCACTTTCCGGTAGAAACTCAAGTGATTATAATATTTTTTATTTAATAAATTATGAGCAGAAAGGGTCACCTCTGCCCGGGTCTGTGCGATAGGTATATTCAGGGACAGACCTGCATGTAACAGATGTGCGCCCGGAGTCGGATCTTCATTACGGGCGATCCGGTTCTGACTGGCGATTCCCTGCCATTCTGCATGGATGCGAACCCCGTCTTTCTCCCAGACCAACGTGTGACGCATAGTAGCCGGGGGAGAGAAACTAAGCGGGATCTTTTCATCCCTGTTGTAAGTATGCACATATTCTCCACCAAAACGGTAATTGAATCCGTGCCAGGAAGGCGTTTGAATGTCTATTTCCAATCCGGCAAAAGTCGCTTCTGCTCCGGCATAGCGATAGATCTGCCCGGCGTGAGGGAGGATTGACCACTCTGCTGTAGGTTTCAGAAATATGTAGTTGCTAAACCAACTGGCGAACGGACTTAGGTTTATCGACCAGCCATCTTGTTCATAGCTGTAGGCCATATCTAATTGCCAACCACTTTCGGAACCCAGATCCGCATCCCCCTGTTCATGACGGAAAGTACCATGATGTACCCCATTAGCTGCTAACTCGTTGGCACCGGGCAGCCGGAAACTACGTCCGATGTTGAGTTTCAGTTGATGTCCGTACCAGGGATACCAAATCACTCCTAAGGAACCGGATACATCCTGAAATCGACGGTTCACTTCGTAGCTACGCCACCGGTAGTTTTCTATCATGTCAGTAGAATATCCCTGTTCATGCAGATAATTACGGAGATAGCTATCCTCGAAGGAGGAGATATTCAATTTTCCGTAATCATACCGTACACCTCCACTCAAGGACCAGTTTTCATTCGGGCGGTAGGTTGACACCCAGAGGAGACCGTTCATAAAACGGTTGTATTCCGGTAGCAAAAAAGAATAACCACTAATCGTATTCTGTTGGTATTGAATATCCCATCCGGCGGTATGTTCCCAGTTTTCCGTTCCGGTCATCCGTAGTTTCATGCCTGAACTATAGGTGTTCAGATTAAAGTCCAGTTCTTTGTCCGGATCTGTTTCCGGCGGTGCCTGGTTTCCATAATGCGTATGGAACAGACTCCACTCTTTTCTCCGGTTATTCTGGTAGCCCACTCTCCACTGTAGCGTAAACCCATCCCACATATATTGTTGAAGAGTAGAAGCTTTGAAGTGGTTCACCGTACTGTTAGGCAGTTCGATATTCCGGCTATTTCCGTCATCTTCAAGGCGACTTGCGTCCGGTATACCATGTGCCCCCGGAAAGAAGCCGGTTTTCTGGTAGGTATTACTTACTGCATACTGGGAGAGATACCGGTAGTGGCGGTACTCTGTATAGAAGTTGACATCCCGTTCATACCCAGCCGTATTTTTCAGGCGGCGGTTAGAGATAGGCATCTTTTGGGTCAGATAAAGTACCGTATCCGTAGGTACACGGTAATCTCCGAAATGTTGCTCTGTAAAACGAAGTTTAGTATACCACCGGTCTTTTTTAAAACCTGCCATCACACTTCCTCCGATGGTTCCGTTTACGGATTTACCTAATAAAATAGCTTCACCGAAGACCTGATTTTCCGGAGGAGGAGGGAGCTGGCTGATCTCAATCACGCCTCCCATTGCGTCACTACCATATAAAAGAGAGGAAGGTCCTTTATGTACCATGACCTGCTCCACATGGAAGGCATCTATTTCCAGCCCATGATCGGCACCCCATTGCTGCCCCTCCTGCTTAATCCCGTTTTCAGTCACTGTGACCCGGTTGAAACCAAGCCCGCGAATCATCGGTTTGGAAAACCCGGAACCGATATCCATAGATTGAATTCCCGGGACATGTTCGAGGGATTGCATCAGATTGCCTGTGAAATGTTTCCGCAGGGAAGCAGAAGTAACCACTTCTACACTCAGGGGGGTGCTTTTCGTCCGCATACGCCTGGCAGTTTCATGCACAACAACCTCTGACAAAGAGATGTTGGTCATGGTATCCATTTCCTGGGCATATCCGGATAAAGCTGATAGAGCAAGCAAACTACCTGCTATATAACCTATACGCATATACTTTTTTTAGTTTGTAAATAGGATTACAAATAGAAGATTACCGGACAGACCCATGGCTGAACCGGAAATTACTGACTAATAATACTTATGCGATGGCGGGAGGGCCACGGAGGTAATAGGCATGCGGATCATGGAGTGTTTCCGCAAAAAGGTAAGAAATAGATTCAACCGGAAGGAAAGAAAATAAACGACGGAGTCTTGCGTTTCCGTTTCTGTAAAACTGGAATAGAAGAAATGACAGATCAGACAGTCATCTCCGGAGTCTTCCTTTGAATCAGGGGTTGCGTCTTCTACTGCATGACAACAATGAGGCTCTTCATGTTGATGAAAAGCTTTCAGCATCACAGGCAACATAAAGAGTATAACCAATACCCATGCTGACCACCTGTTTTGTATGGATCTTTGCTGTGTCATGTTTCGTTAAGACCAGACAAAGATAGATTGAAAATTGTTAACAACCAAACAGGAAAGGACGGATTCTTATTTAATAATTAACTCAAAATCGGGAAGAATGGCCATTCCGTGGTCCAGAATATCTGCCTGTATACGATCGAATCCCCGGTTCTCTTTATCCCGTGTAAAAAAGTAAAGGCGGATAGGAACTCCCCGGTCTGTACTTTCCAGTTCTCCTACTCCAACTTTTCTTTGGTTTAAGTTACTCTTTCCATCCTACTCGTTTTCTCCGTATAATTTTTTCAGTTCATCCCGTATATGGCTATAGGCATATAATACGATCTCCGGGGAAAGATTTTTATTGAAAGCTACTTTCTGGGGATTACCGGTAAGGAAGACCTCTTTAAAGATATCTGCAAATTTAGGATAGTCTAATGTCTTTACGAGGTCATTGATAACTAATTCATAGAGGATCCGGTTGGTGGGATCTATAAAAAAATAAAAAGGATTTTTCTGATCCGGCGTAGGATTATGGTTCAGGATGTTCGCAATTATCTCCTTTTTATCAGGATTATCTTTAATGAAATAAAGATTCTCATAATGCTGGTATTGCTCTACTTCGTCCCGGTTAAACAGGATCTTGTCTTCAAACTGATATTCTGTCAATAACTGACGGGATATTAATCGGTCAAGTATCTCCAAAGAAATACTTCCATCGCTGACAATCGCAGCTTTGGTTACTAAAGTTACCATGATATTTTTTTTTAGCGGGTTTTTATGTTAGAGTTCCTTTTTTATAAAAGAAACCCCATGAATAGAACAAAAATACTTTTTTCTCTGAAAGAAGACAAATCTTTTCCTGTTTTATATAAAAATATAAAAGTCAGGGACCAACCATATCAGTAGTTCAGCCAGCGTGGTGTTAAAATTATATACTCTTTCCTTTATAGCGTCTGATCAAAGATTGTAAATTCGTTTCCCTGAAAACCGTTTCCTTATCACAGTAATTGAACCCATCTTCCAGCGCCTCTTCAAAGTAGATGCGGGCTTCTTCATAGTAGGGAATAGTGAGACGACGTACCAGATCAGCAAATTCATTGAAGTCCTTAATCCGGCAACTGTCCCGGGAAGCGGAATGAAAACATCCCGGATGAAGGAAGGCCATAAGGAAAGGAGTGGCAACCGGTAAAATAGAACTCAGGGGCCTGCATTCGCTATCCGGAGAATCGGGAGCATACCGGTAACATCCTTCCGGCCGGACCCCTCTTAGTGGAGAAACCACGATATGGTGTACAATGCGAAAACCGGTTGCAATCGTTTTTCCGTTGCTATCCAGTTTGTTTCTCCATTCTAATAACCCTTGAGAGGGACTCTCAATCAGGGCACCACATTCATCGCATACATATTGTTTAAAAACTTCCAACATGGCTTTATTCTTTAGGCAATTGTTACCTAAATATATAAAATAAGAACTACTCAAACGTATGTTTTAAATACGTTCTGCACAAGAACAGGAATTAGAAATGACGAATTTTGAGGTTTTACTCATACCTGTTAACGCTAAGTGAAAAACAACCTTCTGATTGTTTCCTTTTTATTATTGTTGTTATTTTTTGCTTGAAACCTTCCTGCCTGAGTATACAAAAAATTATTCTTTGAAAAAAAATGGTGGTAAACAGCTTTCGTCCGGCATCCGTAACGGTTAACTTATCATATAGGTGACGGGCTTTTTCCCTTTCATAATATCCTTCCAGCAAATTGACGATCAGGTCTGCTTCAAACAAAGGTTCAAATCGTAATTCCTGTGCCGCATGAAACTGGTGATGCGTACCAACCACGTCAGCCAGCCATTGCTTTTCATCCGGTGTGAGACAGTGAACATCTCTCAGCCATTCAGTGGTGATAATCTTTCCTTCTTTTTGCTGATATTCCGGCAAAGAATTTCCATGCTTCAGTATCGCTACCGGACAACCAATGTCGTGTAACCAGGCAGCCATTTCCATCAGGTTAACCGTCTGTTCTCCCAGGTTTTCTCCGGCAGCGATCAGACGGGTATAACTGGCAACCGCCTGTGTATGCAAAATATGTCTTTCCGCATGCTCCTGTTGTGCATAGTAAGCAATGACCCGCAGCGCCAGTTTGTCTTTACAATCCCATTCCATTTGATAATCTCCTCTTCTTTCGTTTACTATAAACTCTCCCTTTTTGTTTCTTATAACATCCCTTTTACTAAACTGTTTTCTGTTCCGGTCCCTTCCTGCAGGAGAGATAGAGAATATGCTAACATTTAACCCATCTTTAATTGGTATAGAATCTTAACCGTTTAAAGGTATAAGTCAGTTTATAGTTATTTATATGGATATTGGTAGTAGGGATTTGCTCCTCCTCTAAATAAGAAAACAAAAACCCTGTGTCATCAGAATCAATTATTAATTTTAGGGTATCAAATCCCGATATTTCGTACCGGGCAGACTCTCCGGCTACCGACATATACTCGTCAGGAGTGATGTGTACTTTATTTTTCTTTGTTACATACTCATATCCTGTATAGGGCCTATTTGTTGCAGGTGATGTATCCGTCATCCTATACCATCCATTCAAAAACCGGCTGTTATCCGTAAACTGAATGGTATCCTGAAAGAAGAAACCAGATGCTTCCAGTTTCTTTTCCAGCAAATTACTGATTTTTTCATCGGAGGTATGGATCTCTATGATCAGGTTTTCTTTTGCCCAGATCCCAATCAGATCCTTATCTAACTTATCATCTTTGCTACAGTGCACATGGCCCAAAAGAATGAATATAAGAAAACACAGCATCTTGATTCTCTTCATAATCACTTTTCATCTACTAATCATACTTATCTTTTGATCTCTTTTTAGTTAGATGCAGCTCTTTTTCGTTTTGCTGCACAGGGATATAAAAATGAAAACACAAAAAAGAAGAGAGCTGGATATTTCCAGCTCTCTTCTGTGTCTTCTGTTATTTTATAAATAGATTACCAGGTTGTCAAAGTAACATTCCGGAACTGGATTGCTTTGCCTTCGCTTTGCAGCCCAATATGTCCTGATTTCACTTTGTTTGTTCCCGTATTCTGGAATACACCATTAATATATACCGTGATTACACCGTCTCTTACAAAGATATTCGCTTCATTCCATTCACCGGCTGGTTTTTCACTGGATGCATTTGTTTTTTTCACAACAGGGAAAGCCGGACGTTCTTCTCCCGGACGGAGATTGAACTCTTCGAGGTCAGAACCACCTAACAATACAAAGTCTCCTGCGTTACCGGCTGCCAACTGGCATTCGATACCATTGGGGAAAGGATTTTTTGGATCTTCGATCAATACAAAAATACCACTGTTCGATTCTCCTTCATCCCAGCGCCATTCCACATGTAATTTGTAGTTATCATACTTCTCTTTGGTATACATATACCCCAGTGGTGCACCTTTGATATGGATCACTCCGTTCTTTACAGAATAAACCTGGTCAGCCGGAACCGCGTTTTTCTCTACTACAAATTCCCAGTTGGACAGGTCTTTCCCGTTAAACAACTTAGTTGTCTTCTGTGCGCTTGTTTCACCTCCGAAACAGAACGTAGCTGCTGCGATCACAGCCATTAATAGCATACTTTTTTTCATGGTCATTCAAAATTTATGTAATTAGTCAATTAGTTTACGGTAACGTACTCTTTTAGGTTCTTCGTAACCGGATTGCTTCCGTTTGTATTCTTCATATTCAGAGTAAGTACCTTCATAATATACCACTTCAGAATTTCCTTCAAAGGACAGTATATGTGTACAGATACGATCCAGGAACCAGCGGTCGTGGGAAATAACCACTGCACATCCGGCAAAATTCTCCAGCCCTTCTTCCAGCGCACGCAGGGTGTTTACATCAATATCATTGGTCGGCTCATCCAATAATAGGACATTCGCTTCTGCTTTCAGAGTTAATGCCAGATGCAACCGGTTTTTTTCACCACCGGAAAGTACCCCACAAAGTTTTTCCTGGTCAGCTCCGGCAAAGTTAAAGCGGGAGAGATAAGCCCGTGAGTTGATCTCTTTACCCCCTACACGGATAAATTCCTGTCCTCCGGAAATGACCTGGTATACCGTTTTATTGGGATCAATGTCTTTATGACTCTGGTCTGCGTAACCTAACGCAACGGTTTCTCCTACTTCAAAAGTCCCTTTATCAATGGTTTCCATACCCATGATCATTTTAAAGAGAGTGGTTTTACCGGCACCATTCGGACCGATCACCCCTACAATACCATTCGGAGGAAGCATAAAATCCAGGTTATCAAACAGCAATTTATCACCAAATGCTTTGGCTACCTGGTGAGCTTCGATCACTTTATTACCCAGACGCGGACCATTCGGAATAAATAATTCCAGTTTAGCTTCCCGCTCTTTCTGATCCTCATTCAGCAATCTTTCATACGAATTCAAACGAGCCTTTCCTTTTGCCTGACGGGCTTTGGGAGCCATATTAATCCATTCCAGCTCACGTTCCAGTGTTTTCCGGCGTTTGCTGGCCTGCTTTTCTTCCTGAGCCATTCGTTTCGTTTTCTGATCCAGCCAGGAAGAGTAATTCCCTTTCCATGGAATCCCTTCACCCCGGTCTAATTCCAGGATCCATCCGGCCACATGATCCAGAAAGTAACGGTCATGCGTGATACAGATCACTGTTCCTTCATATTGTTGCAAGTGCTGTTCCAGCCAGTCAATGGATTCCGCATCTAAATGGTTGGTCGGTTCATCCAGCAGCAAGACATCCGGTTGTTGCAATAGCAGGCGGCACAATGCCACCCGGCGTTTTTCACCTCCGGACAACGTATCTACCACCTGATCTTCCGGGGGACAACGCAATGCATCCATGGCACGTTCCAGACGGCTGTCTAAATTCCATGCGTCCGTAGCGTCAATTTTATCCTGAAGTTCAGCCTGACGGGCAATCAAGGCATCCATCTTGTCGGGGTCTTCCAATATTTCCGGATCCCCGAATCTTTCATTTACTTCCTCATATTCTTTTAATACATCTACGATTCCCTGTACACCTTCCTGTACGATTTCCTTCACGGTCTTACCGGATTCAAGCTGTGGATCCTGTTCCAGATATCCCACAGAATATCCCGGAGAGAAAACCACATCTCCCTGGTATTCTTTTTCAATACCAGCAATAATCTTGAGCAACGTGGACTTACCGGACCCGTTCAGACCGATAATACCAATTTTTGCACCGTAAAAAAAAGATAGATAGATATTTTTCAGAACTTGTTTTTGCGGTGGGAACGTTTTACTTACGCCCACCATGGAAAAAATAATTTTCTTATCGTCTGCCATATGTAGCGAACTATTTTAGTGTATTTGTTTAAATCAACTTTTTCGCAAAGATAACAAAATAACTACTTTTCAGGGAAGATTTTTATGGCACTCTTTTATAAAGCATGTCCAAAAAGCATGTTTTAGAACATGCTTTTGTTAAACAAGGTTAAGAATAAGCATTTTATTTGCTGTTTATATGTTGCATAACATAAAAAGCCTTATATTTGCAATGTGTTTTTCATGGTATTAGATTTAAGGTTAACAATGAAGATTGGTTGTCGTGAGACAACCATTTTTTTGCCCTTATATATACGGAATTAAGATACCATAGCCACCTGACAGTTATCTTATCAAACAGACTTACTTATATATAAAACACCGAGTGCTTACAGGTTTTCTTTTCGGAAACTATTCCTAATTAAACCAGCTATTTTTCATTTTATGCATACAGGTTAGGTTGTACCCCCTGGGGTTCAGGGTTATATCCCCGGCATCTTAACCTTGCAATCCCGGGATCAAAAGGTTACAACCCCGGGGTCTTAACCTATCTTCTCTGCAAATATTGAATAATATGTCATGAAAATTTGAGTAAGCTACCTGCATATATTTTTAACTTTCCGTATAACAAAAAAGAAGGCTTTCCAAAAATCGAAAACTTCTTCTTTTAGTTAGTTATTTTCAAACCAGATTTTCATTTAGTGTAAATCACCCCCATAGTTTTATTCGAATGAATATGTTACTGATTTTATTGTCCCGGAAATAGGTAATCTCTTATGATATTCTACTATCTTTGAATGATGCGGGAAGCTCTATATGATTTTTATCTTCAATGTGAAGAACCTCAGCAAAGCACGCTACTGGCTTTGCGAAATATAATATTGGAACATGACCAACATATTTCCGAGACGATGAAATATGGAATGCCCTGTTTTCTTTACAGGAAAAATATTTTCTGTTACCTCTGGATGGATCAGAAAACAAAAGAACCCTATATGCTAATGGCAGAGGGAAACCGGCTAAACCATCCGGCATTAGAGAAGGGAAACCGGGCAAGAATGAAGATACTCCGGACAGATCCCTATGCCGATCTTCCTTTTTCAACAATAAAAGCAATTTTGCAGGAGGGAATTAATCTCTATATAAATGGAATTGTCAAACTAAAATAAATAAAAAGAGTGTCCCAAAAGTCTATATACTCTTTGACAAAGTTAGAGATTATAAGCCCAAAGGGCTTGAATGTAAATAACCGCGGGTTCAACCCGTGGCGGAAAGCAGTCACACGCTATGAACCCCGAAGCGGGTTCAACCCTTTCAGGGTTGTTGTGGAGAGGGTTTGCCTACCCCCCCGGGTGCCTACCCGGGGTTATTGGCTAAGGCCGATCTACGATTCACATGTAACCCCTTTTGGGGTAACTACTTATAACTCATAACTTTTTAAGTTTCTTGTTTTACTTTTGGAACACCTCCTTCCATAAGATTATTTTTGACTCATATACATATTCTCCATATGAGTTTAAACAATGTCTGTATTTTTTGATTATCCAAACATTCCAACTCTATTTTTTATACTTTTGCAGTTGGTTTAACAAGTAAAAAAGACGAAGATGATTGATATGCAAAAGATTCCATCTCCCTGTTATGTGATGGAGGAGGAGCTACTGAGGAACAACCTTTCCCTGATCAAAAGTGTAAAAGACAGGGCAGGAGTCAATATCATACTGGTATTCAAAGCCTTTTCCATGTGGAAGGCATTCCCGATCATACGGGAATATATTCCCTATTCAACAGCCAGCTCCAAATATGAAGCACAGCTGGCGTATGAAGAAATGGGAAGTCTGGCGCACACCTATTCGCCGGCCTATACGGAAGAGGATTTTCCCCTGATCATGCAATACAGCAGTCATATCACCTTTAACTCTCTCTCACAGTTTAACCGTTTCTATCCCATGATCCAGGCAGAAGGGAACCGCATCTCCTGTGGTATACGTATCAATCCGGAATATTCAGATGTAGAAACGGAACTCTATAATCCCTGTGCCCCTGGTTCCCGGATGGGAGTGATCAGTGACCTGTTGGGAGAGACATTACCGGAGGGGATTGAAGGATTCCATTTTCACACATTATGTGAATCGACCTCTTATGACCTGGAAAGAACGTTAGCGGAAGTGGAGAAACGTTTTGGCCGTTTCCTGCCATCCTTGAAATGGTTGAATATGGGTGGAGGACACCTGATGACACGCAAAGATTATGACACGGAACATCTGATAGGATTACTTCAACAGTTTAAAGCTAAGTATCCTAATTTAGAGTTGATTATGGAACCAGGAAGTGCTTTTACCTGGCAAACCGGATTCCTGCTGACTACGGTAGTGGATATCGTGGAAAACCATGGTATCCGGACAGCAATCATAGATGCCTCTTTTACCTGTCACATGCCAGACTGTCTGGAAATGCCTTATAAACCGGTGATCCGCCAAGCAACCGATGCGAAGGAGGGGAAACCAACCTACCGCATCGGAGGGAATAGCTGCCTGAGTGGAGACTATATGGGAGACTGGTCTTTCGACCAACCGCTGCAAATAGGGGATAAGATCATCTTCGAGGACATGATCCACTATACCATAGTCAAAACCAATATGTTCAACGGGATTCCCCATCCTTCGCTGGCTTTGTGGAGCAAGGATAACGAATTGATCCTCTACCGCCGGTTTACTTATGAAGACTACCGTTCCCGTATGAGTTAAGCCTGCAAAGACTTTGTATGTTATTCCAGGGTAAGTATTACCCTGGGCCATCTGATAAAGAACAACCACTAAATGCAATAATATCATGAAAAAGATCACCTTACTTATCCTGGCTGGTTGTATCACACTGGCCACATCCGCCCAGTTGATGGAAAGACCACCTCAAGAGATGAAGCCGCGCATGCGCGTGATTATAGATAATGACTTCGGAGGGGATCCCGACGGGCTTTTCCAGCTTATCCACCACCTGTTATCACCATCCGTCGATATACGGGCCATCATCGGCTCCCACTTGCGTGCAGGAGATGGCTTTGATACTTCTCCACACACAGCAACCCATGCAAAACAACATATCGAAGAGCTGATGGAAATGATTGGTATGAAAGGGAAATATCCAGTGTATGCAGGTTCAAATGCAGGACTGGAAAACCTGGTCACCCCACAACCATCTGACGCAGTGCAGGCCATTATCCGGGAAGCCATGCGTGAAGACACGGATTTACCTTTATATGTGGTTTGTGGAGGAGGACTGACTGAGATCGCCAGTGCCTATCTGACCGAACCCCGTATCGCAGAAAAGCTGATCCTTGTCTGGATTGGAGGGATGGAATATCCGGATATCATCCTGCCGCCACCGGGGTATGCACGGACAGAATATAACACCGCCATTGATATCAAAGCGGCCCAGGTCATTTTCAATGCATCCACTATTCCAGTCTGGCAGGTACCCCGGAATGCTTACCGCCAGACCTTAGTCACGCTGGCCGAGTTAAAACAAAAAGTAGCCCCCTATGGACAAGCCGGAAAATTCCTGGTGGACAAGATTGAATTCCTGCTGAACATGATGGGATCGGAAACCTATATTTTGGGAGACAGTCCGTTGGTGCTCCTGACCGCCCTCCAGTCTATTTTTGAAGCAGACACCTCTTCCAGTGAATATGAACTCCGCCAATCTCCCCGGATCAATGACGAAGGTATGTATGAGATCAACCGGGAAGGCCGTCTGATCCGTGTCTATCATAAACTTGATACCCGCTTGATGTTCGAAGATCTCTTTGCTAAAATGCAAAGATTATTGTCAGGAAATTAAATGCACCGGCTAAATTGTATGAGTAAATGGTGGTCCTGAAAGGAGAGAACTTCTGGCTTCAGAGAAAAACCGGAAGATGAGAATATGAACGAAAAAGAAAACTTTAGGTAAACAACCGGAGTTCTTTATGTAAAAATGTCATATTAAGATGTCAGGAAGGTAAAATTGTCAATTGACCATTATCAATTATCAATTAAAAAACCCTACCTTCGTAGTCTTAAATAAAAGTCAAGTTATTTACTATGGGTATTTTTAGTTTTTTCAGTAAAGAAAAAAAGGAAACTTTAGACAAAGGATTATCAAAGACCAAAGAGAACGTTTTTTCAAAGCTCACCAAAGCGATCGCCGGAAAAAGCAAAGTGGATGATGATGTGTTGGATGACCTGGAAGAGGTGCTGATCACGTCGGATGTGGGAGTGGATACAACGTTGAAGATAATCAAGCGTATAGAGGAGCGTGCCGCCAGGGATAAATATGTGACTACACAGGAACTCACCTCTTTGCTGCGGGATGAAATAGCTCAGCTTCTTACTGAAAACAAAACGGAAGATGCAGAGGGATTTGTGACTCCGGAAGATAAAAAGCCCTACGTGATCATGGTCGTAGGCGTGAATGGGGTCGGAAAAACAACTACCATCGGTAAATTGGCTTATCAGTTCAAAAAAGCAGGTAAAAATGTCTATTTAGGTGCTGCGGATACCTTCCGTGCTGCTGCAGTTGAGCAGTTAGTGATCTGGAGTGAACGGGTAGGAGTGCCTATCGTTAAACAGAAAATGGGTTCGGACCCTGCTTCTGTGGCGTATGATACGCTTAGTTCAGCTGTTGCCAATCAGGCGGATGTGGTGATCATTGATACGGCAGGCCGTTTGCATAATAAGATCAACCTGATGAATGAGTTGACCAAAATCAAAAATGTAATGAAGAAGGTCATTCCGGATGCTCCCCATGAGATTTTGTTAGTGCTGGATGGTTCCACCGGACAGAATGCCTTTGAACAGGCGAAACAGTTTACGGCAGCTACTGAGGTCAATGCTTTAGCTGTCACTAAGCTGGATGGAACTGCCAAAGGGGGAGTGGTGATCGGTATTTCAGACCAGTTCCAGATTCCGGTTAAATATATCGGTTTAGGGGAAGGCATTGAAGATTTGCAGGTATTTAATAAGCGTGTATTTGTCGATTCTCTGTTTGGAGAATAAAATAAACTCCCCTTTTGAGAGGGGCAGGGGGTGTGTCACAGCAATCAGGTTGCATGGATTACGACAGCCCCCCCATTCTTTATAATCCCAATGGGTTATCACGGAGCCTGGCATTTGTAACTCAGTTGTTTTTTTATCCGTAACACACCCCTAACCCCTCTCCAGAGGGGAAATAATGATTTTAACTTACATGAAAAAGAATAAAGTAGATATTATTACTTTAGGTTGTTCCAAGAATCTGGTGGATTCGGAACAATTGATGCGCCAATTTAAAGCGAACGGTTACACGGTGACACATGATCCGGATAAGGTTAATGGTGAGATCGTTGTGGTCAATACCTGCGGATTCATAGGAGATGCACAGGAGGAATCGGTGAATATGATCCTGGAATTAGGTGAAGCGAAGAAGCGTGGTACAATCGGGCAACTATATGTGATGGGTTGTCTGTCGGAACGTTTTCTGGAAGAGCTGACCCAGGAGCTACCGGAAGTGAACCGTTTTTACGGGAAGTTCAACTGGAAAGAGCTGATCTCGGATTTGGGAAAACCTTATTTTCAGGATTTAGCGGCTGACCGTGTCCTGACTACTCCCAATCATTATGCTTATTTGAAGATCGGGGAGGGATGTAACCGTACCTGTTCTTATTGCTCTATTCCGATCATTACCGGACGTTATCAATCGCAGCCTATGGAGGAGATTGAGAAAGAGGTTCGTCTGCTGGTCAGCCAGGGTGTAAAAGAATTTCAGATGATCGCCCAGGATCTGACTTATTACGGACTGGACCGGTATAAACGGTATGCCTTGCCGGAGTTGGTAGAACGTGTTTCAGATATTCCGGGGGTTGAATGGCTCCGCCTGCATTATGCCTATCCTACTCATTTTCCTTTTGACCTGCTTCGTGTGATGCGGGAACGGGAAAATGTGTGTAACTATCTGGATATTGCCCTTCAACATATCAGTGATCCGATGCTGAAACAGATGCGCCGGAATATCACGAAAGAGGAAACCTATGAGTTGATACAACGGTTACGGGAAGAGGTCCCGGGGGTTCACTTACGTACGACCCTGATGGTAGGACATCCGGGAGAGACAGAGCAGGATGTGGAAGAGATGGTGGAATTTATCCGGAAGACCCGTTTTGAACGGATGGGTGCTTTTGCCTATAGCCATGAAACCGGTACTTATGCCTATAAACACTATCAGGATGAGATTCCGCAGGAAGTTAAACAGGACCGTCTGGATTACATCATGCGCCTACAGGAACGCATTGCCGGTGAGATTAGCGAATCTAAGGTCGGCCAGACCTTTAAGGTAATTATTGACCGGGAAGAGGAAAACTTCTATATTGGACGTACAGAGTTTGATTCACCGGAGGTGGATCCGGAAGTGTTGATATCAAAAGACCAGCCACTTTCGCCAGGTAAATTTTATCATGTAAAGATCGATTCTGCAGAGACATTTGACCTATATGCAAAAGCCATTTCTCCCTGTTAATCTAAGCTACGATTTATCTGACCAAATGACTATTAATTAAAAACTGTAAATAGATTTGCCTATTTACAAAAAAATAACTAATATCGCAGATAATTAGGAATTTAAGGCTTTGTAAATGAATAACAAAGAATTGGTAGCAAACTTAAGTAAACGGTTAGGATGGAGTAATCAAGAGGTTACGGACATGTTGACGGGCCTTGGTTCGGTTATTAGTTCCCGTTTGGTAGATAATGACACAGTCTATTTTCCTGGCTTCGGGCAATTTGAAGTAAAGAAGAAAGCGGAACGGATTTCTGTAAATCCGGCCAATGGTAAACGCTATCTCGTGCCACCTAAGCTGGCTCCGGTGTTTAAACCGGGTACTACTCTTAAAAGCAAATTAAAAGAACTTCCTGCTGATGAATAACCGGTTGACCATACAGGATCTGGCCGGGTTATTAGCGAAGCAGACCGGTAAGGAAAAGAAAAGTATTGAGCTTTTCCTGCGGGAATTCATTTCTGTCATCACAGAAGGGGTGTTTACGGATAAGCTTGTTAAGATCAAGGGAATCGGTACATTCAAGATCGTTTTGGTAGAAAAGCGTGAAAGTGTTCATGTCAATACGGGAGAACGAATCCTGATCCCGGCACATTATAAATTCTCTTTCGCTCCGGATAAGGAGTTAAAAGAGGAGGTAAACCGTCCTTTCTCTATTTTTGAAACAATTGAACTCAATGACGGGGTTGATTTCACAGAGTTAGACCATAACCAGGAGATTCAATCTCAGGAAGAAAATGCAGATATTGCAGAACCGGATGGGGTTCAGGAAGAACAGTCCGCATCAGAATTGCTTGTTCCGGAAGAGCTA
>Ga0192262_1090_pt1 | contig 20624 bp, 22 predicted proteins | sample Koala_Koa23_H3_FD_131285 | JGI IMG/M metagenome (GOLD analysis project Ga0192262, IMG submission 131285) | Enriched cells from koala feces incubated with labeled cellulose particles, San Francisco Zoo, California, United States - Koala_Koa2-3_H3 ... | reverse complement strand
CACTATGAAGTTCAATCACCGCATATGGAATGGTTTCTCTGCGGACTGGTATTTCCGCTTCCAGAAACGGATGGGATCTTATGAAAAATATGAAGCACTGAAAAAAGTAGGGGATGAACCGTACCCGGCTTTTTCCACGCTGGATCTGAAGCTGAATTATCAATACCAGGATATCACCTTTCATCTGACTTTTAACAACCTGTACGATACTCACTATTTCGACCGGGGAAATATTCCCCAAGCCGGTTTCTGGTTGATAGGCGGAATCAGCTATGTGATTAAGTGATACTATAGGATTGATAGTAAATAAAAGCTAAGATATTTGTTTTTATTTATGATTAAAAAACACCTTAGACTAATTTAAATTAGTCTAAGGTGTTTAGAATTAGGGAAAGTAATTGTTTTTCCCCTTTTGGCTCACTTAGAAGGTTCTTCCAATAGTACCTCCTGCCGGATTGATTTTAAAGGTGTTATTACCATAAGTATAACCTCCTTTTAATTCACTTTGCTCTTGCTCAGTTAGTGTATCCAGCTCTTTCAGTTTGTCTTGGATACTGATTTTCTTAAGCTTTTTCATGCAAATTAAATTTTAAATTAGTAATTGAAAACAGATCACCCAAAAGAGTGATATTCATTAATTGAATTTTATCCACATATCACGAAAATTAAATGTGATTTTATCACTTTTTCTTATGATTATGTCTCCTAACATCCCATCACAATGCTGATTGGCTATTATTATATCGTTCTCTGCATCAGTATTAATTATGGACTGCGAAGAAAAGAAATCGAGATGATTAAATTCGACATGGATATTTTGTGGTTTAAACACCCAGGATTGTTTAATCCCTTGTAGCATTAACATATTAAATTTTTCTTTTTGATCCTCATGAAAAGAAAATTTATCATTTTGTTCATAATACCTATAATTTATATAGAAGTCTTGATTACTTCCTGTGTCCAGCCAACCGATGAAGTCTGTACTTTCTAATTTGCATTTTAATAACAATTGATTATCAGCAATAGTAATTAAATTTATATTCTCAGTTATATGGGAAGATTTGGAAGGTATCAATAATTTGTTTTGATTAAAATCGAATTGAAATTCATCAATCATTTTCATGATTGAAATACCTAATATTAATCCCAGGCTATCCATAAAGTGAGTTGCATTTTCAAATTTTTCTTTTGAATTTTCATTCAGATCCGGAACATTTAGAAAAGAATAAGAAACTATAGAATCAACAGGTACCCAGACAGGGATATTATATATTGTTATATGACCGATTTTTAAACTATCCATCATTCCTTTTTTTGCTTTTAACTCTTTATTATTTACCAATATCGTATCATGGGATGCATATTTAACGCCCATAGAGTTTGCTAATTGCTGGTTTATAAAACATTCTGTTGCACCTGTATCAAAAATGGCTTTTAACTCTGTTTCATTACAAATTACTTCAAAATTTAAACCTTCTGTTTTAGGATCGGCAATCAGGTCTAATAGAATATCCTGTTCCGGGTGAGAATTAGTGAGATAGGTTTTAGGTTGCAAATCGAAAGTGTTCATTTCATCTTTTAGATATAAAAATACAGATTTCATTTCATCTCCTAATTCAAATTTGTCAGCTAAATGAAATAATATGTCACATATCTCAGATGCCTTCTTATAGTTCTGAATCTCAATATAATTATTTAGATTTAATCCATACCATTCAATACAATTAGGCCCCATAGATTCACCGAACTCTGTAATTATCTGGTTGGTTACATCTATTGCTTTAGCTGGTTGATTTGTATAGGTATATATATATGCTTCAGCAGCTAAATTTTCATAACCTGTGATATTGTTTTTATTCTTGTCATAATACTCCCTTAATTCTATCCATCTGCGTTCTGAAATAAATTTTAATACTGTTTGTTCTGTGAGGTTACTTTGACAAAGTAAAAAACTGCTGCAAAAAATGCATAAAGTAAATATAATCTTTTTCATGCTCATTATATTAATATGTTTGTGTTAATTATAGATACAATCTCTGTATAATCTTTATTTATATAAATGAGTTTTTCTTTTTTCAATTCATTCAATATATCTATTATTTCTTCCTGCCGTTTTTCAAAAAGGTTTGTTAGATTTTGTAATGAAATTACTTTATTATTTGCTTCCTTTAATATCTTCCATTCAATAGAATGTGTTTCCAATTCTAATTCGTTTATCATTCTTTCATTATAATATTCTTGGTAGCGAACAGACTTATTATCTATCAAAATTAACTTGTATTCATATTTACTTTTTAAATAATAAGATTCAATTCTTTGAAATTCATACCACAAAGGATGTTCATAACATTTAAATGCTTCAAGAATATTGAATTCAGGATCTCCTTTTGGTAAATAGGAATCGGATAAATGGCTTTTAAAAGGATGACGTTTACTCCAGAGAATTTCATTTTCTCCTTTTATAAGTTTATAATATCGGCTGGCTTTGGTGACTCCCGGCTCTGAATAATTATGTTCAAACAACTCTTTATGTAAGAAGAACCTGAGGTTATGTAAGTTTTCAATACTTTCCAAAATATCAACCTCTGTTTCTTCCAATAAATTTTTAATGATATTTGCGCCTCCTACATATATCCGGAATAGGATAGCATATTTAATGAAAAGTAAATTACTTGCAAAGCTATTTTTTTTCTCAATTTTTTTGAGTAATGTATCACTGGCAGACTCATATCCTATTTGTATGTGGACAAAGCCTGCTAATGACATTTTTTTTATGAAGTCAAAAGTTATGTCTTTTGTAATTATTTCTGCTAACATAATTTTGAAATCCGGATATTTCTCTTTTAGTTGGATTAATAAATTAAGTAGTTTATCAAATCTTTCTAAATCCTTACCAATTACGTCGTTATCCAGAAAATGAAAATTAGAAATATGATAGGTTTTTATCATATATTCCATCTCTTCTACAATAATTTCAGGAGGTTTTACCCTAAAGCGGTAACCCGTATTCAGATAACAGAAATGGCATTTTCCCCAATGACAGCCTCTTCCCCCTTCTATAGGTATACCAATGGTTTGGGGATCTATATTAATCTGATTAAAATAATCGCTATAATCAGGTCTGATTTTTAAAGAAGACATAGAAATATAATTATTATTATGGATACCAGTTGTTATAATAATGTCATCTTTTCGATATGCCATATTGGGTATTGTATTATAATCTGATGACTTTTCTATACTTTTTGTGAGTAGAAGTAATGCGTTTTCTCCTTCTCCCCATAATGCTATGTCAAATTGGTCAAAATTGGTAAGATAAGCTTTTGCTGCATCTTTAGTTCCGATTCCACCTATAACTATTGGAATGCCAGGATTGAGTTCTTTTATTTTTTTTAGCAATAATACTGGAAAATACCCATTGGTATAAATTCACTGATAAACCTATATATAAAAGGTCTTCGTAATTTATACTATTGATGGTTTTATCTATGAGATTTTTTGTCTTTAAATAATATTCATTCATATGCTCCTTAAAAAAATCCGGATGCATATTAAGGTATTGAGGTTTCAGTGTGATGAGAGAGGCTTTAATATTATTAAAAGCTATTTCATCCTTGTTTTCGTGTGCTAAATAGTTGAAAAACAGGTTTAAAGCGTATCTGTTTTTGTCAATATTATTTAGACCCCAAACAAATTTTGATTGTAAATCTGAAAATAGAATATTCCAATAAAGAATATCAACCTGATAACCTTCACTTACCATAAATGCTTTTAATACAGACATTGGCGGAGATGGGATTTCTATCATAGAAGGTGGTACCCAATTTAATAATATGCGTGTTTTCATAAGCTATTCTTCTGAGATTGATTTAATTCCATATAAGAACTTTTATAAGTTCTGTTTAATTCGTTTTTGGAAATATGTACTTGTAGTTCATTACAATAAGTGCTGTTTTCATTCCTTGGATGTGAAAGATGATATAGAATATTTTTACTTCTATAAATTATAAATTTACGGTTTCTAAATTGATGAAAACGATTGAAATCTTCATCTCCCCAGCCGTAAAAAAGTTCATTTTCTAATCCTGCTTCAATGTATTTTTCTTTATTCATAATGACTGCTCCTCCTACCAGAGATCTATGATGTAAGATTTCCATTCTCTCCTTATATTTACATAGGATTTTTATCTTTTTCTTTTTTATAAAAAGTTCTCTTACAGGAATGGATGTATTTAAACATACTCCATTATAAGGTATTCCCATATCAGCTTTATTTTCTCGCAGCCGTTTAACACATTCAAGTATGTATTTTTTCTCAGCAATAATATCGGTATCCCAGATAGCTATAAATTTAGTATTGATTTTATTAGCCATCTGATTATAATATTTTGTTTTATGTAATATATAATCTTCATCTTCTACAAATTGATACCGGATCTTTTTCTTCAGTGTTTTCTGTAGTATATGATTGGAATATTTGTCTGCTTCATATATGTATACATGAGTATGAAAATTATCCATCAGATAATTCGTGACTAGCAAAATATTTTCAAGTCTTTCAATAGAATCTATTCTTACTAACAGAATGAATGTAACATCTGATAAATCTGTTTTCATAATGTATTTTTATAAAAGTTGTAAAACAATACTGGTCCCAAACCTCCTTCCATAAGATCCATAAGTTTACTTAACGGTGAATGGAAAATTAGGTCCTCCAATTCCTCTGAATTTTCAATTCTTCTTAATATGTATTTCTTTACCTGAGGAATATCCTCAGGAATATGATCTTTTAACTGGGATAATAATAAAAAGATACTAATCAATCCGTCCTTTAAATAAATATCTTTGTCTCTTAATTCATCCTGTATAAGTGTAGTCAGATTTAACTCCTGTTTTCTTTTACAGAAATACTCTTCCCACTCAGGATCCTTAAAAATGTAAGAAATATTTAATACTGCCCATAGAAGATATAAAAGGTTTCCTTGATTGACGGGTATATATCTTGTAATAGGTAATTTATATTGATTCAGAATTTTTCCTATTCTTTCTTCGAATTTTTCTGTATTTCCAAGTTTGCTTAAAATGTATAAAAAGAGAGGGACTATGTAGTCTAAAGAATAAATAGGAGGCTCTTTAAAAAAGAGAATATCTATTTTTTTTGTGTAATTGATCAAGTATAAGAGAAATGGTTCGATTAAAAAAATATTCATCATCAGAACCTACAGGCTGTTGTTTAACTCGGATTTCCAGATAAAACAGTATATGAATCAATGTCCTTATTGGGATTTTCGACAGACTATCAGAATAAGTTACTTGTTTTAATATAATATCATCTATATCTGATAATATAAGATTCTCATTTCCCTTAATGAATTCGGCCTTTAGTAAATAATGGATTCCCAGCCCTATGCCAGTCCAGCCTGTTTCCATATCTAAAGCTAAAGTGGGATTCAGTTCGAGTGTTATTTCTTCAAAAAGAATAGTGGCTTTTCTTCTATATTCTTTATCGTCATTTATTTCTCCCATTAGAAAGAAGTAAATACATACACCCATTTTTCCATGAAATAATCCCAGAGGTAAATTGTGAGTACTGGTACTAAGTATTTTTTCCTCTAATATTTTCCATCTTTCATTCATAATTTGATTTATTATTACAGAAGTGGTTTATCAGAAATAAAATTGTTTGTAAGTTAATAAATTAAAATCTAATTTGAATCTTATGTTGTGATAAATTAACTAAATAGGTAAATCAAATGATTTGGATAATTATTTTCTAAACTATAATCGTTTATGTATTGTAATTAAATTAATAAATATTATTTTTTTAATTGATAGAGAGATTTTTTATATCTTTAGTAACTTTTTATTTTAAACCGGAATTGTTTTATGAACTACTTACCTCAAATCTCTGATTCTAATTATACTAAAGAATTTAGTATGAGGTCAGGATTAGCTGGGTTATTGGTATTTTATTTTTATAGTGCAAAATATACTCAACAGGATTTATATGAGAAGAAAGGATATGATACTTTAGATATCATATTAGAAAGAGTGGCAAAGGGGAATTTTACTACTCCTTATATTTTATTAGAAATAGGAGTAGTTCTCAATTTCCTTGTGCGGGAAGGTTTTTTTGAAAGAAGAGGATCAATCTATATGGAGTGATTTGGATATTAATATATATAAAGAATTATCCCATACATTATATTTTAATTTCGGATTTGAGAACGGTTTATTGAAATTTTACCGTTATTATTTGCAACGATCTTCTGCTTATTCAGAAATAGGTCTGAAAACAATTTTGAATCATTTGTTTGGCTGTTTTCGTATTTCAGGGTATAATTCTCATCCAGTTGATGCATTTTATCTTTTACCTTCAGATATAATTGAGGATATAAAAATTTTTATTCTGGAATTAGAGAGTAGAAACCTCTTTTATAAAGAAACTACTTTGCTGAAAGAGCTTTTAAACGAATTTGAAAATAAACAACAGCCTTTACAAACAAATTATCCAGAGTATGAAATTCTTCAAAAATTAAGGAAAACAAAATTTTCTCTACATAGTACTATAGAAGTAAAGAAATGGATAAAAATTCTTATTGGCCTTTCTGAGGAGGAAATAATTCGTGGGTTAGCTACTATGAAAATGAATCAACCTCATTTACCTGATATTTGGGAATTGCTCTAAAATAGAATAAATGCTTATGATACCTGAAATATCTGTTATTATTCCAGTCTATAATGCTGAATCTTATATAGAGGAATGTTTAAATTCTGTTATGACTCAAACATTTCGGAATATTGAAGTGGTGCTTATTGATGACGGATCTGAAGATCTTTCGAATGAGATCATGCAGTCTTTTTGTATAAAAGATAAACGTTTTAAATTATTCAGTCAACCGAATGCCGGAGTATCAGCTGCAAGAAATGAAGGAATAAAAAGATCGGCTGGTAGGTATATATTTTTTCTGGATAGTGATGATACACTTATTTCAACCACATTTGAAGAACTATCTATTCGTACTCATAAAACAGATGCTGATATTATAATGGGAAATATTCTCTTTTGTACACCGGATGGTAAACATACAATGCCTTATGAGAGAGAAGAGCCATTTAAGGATGTATTAGAAATTAAGGGAGATATCTGTTATCTGGAACTTATGAGAATGAATTCATTTCCTCCTTTAGTTGGTATGTATCTGATTAAAAGATCTTTTCTGTTTAATAATCAATTCTTTTTTAGGAAGGGAGTAATACATGAAGATGAGTTATGGTGCATGAACGTTTTGATATTAGCTGATAAAGTTTCTCTTTTGGATTTAACCTATTATTTATATAAACAGAATAGAGAGGGATCTCTGATGAATACTAATAATAAAGAATTTCGTATCCATTCACTGGTAGAAATTTCGCAAGAGATTTATTCTTTGGCAAATTCTTTATATAAGCAGAACGTAATTAATAAGAATGCAGTAGGTTATGTTTATGCCAGAATATTTCTTCTGTATCATGAAATAGCCAGATTAATAATTGATTTACCGGGAAAAAATGTTTAATCTATCCATTTTTGACCATATACTAAAGTGTTCTTATAGTAAATTAAATTATAAACAACAAAAATATGTTTTAAATATCTATTGTTTAGCTACTTATCTTATGAAATGTTTTAATTGACTGTAAAAGTATAACTTTTTAACAATAGTGCTATTTTTGTATAGTTTAATAAATAGGCTTTGAAAGAAATTATGTATGGATTATTATTTTTGTTAATTACTTTTTTTCCTCAAACTGAGATGCCCTTTACTCTTCAAACCGGGGATCTGATCTTTCAGGAGTCGTGTCCGGGGATATCGGATGATACGATCAAAGAGGTGACGGAGAGTGCCGGGGAATACCATTTTACCCATGTAGGGATGGTCTGGATCGATGAAAATGGATCTCCGTTTGTGATAGAGGCTACAATCCCGGAAGTGAAGATCACTCCTTTGGATGAGTATCTGTATCCGGAGAGTAAAAAGGAGTGTTATCCGGTTTCTGTAGTGGGCCGCCTGAAAGAAAAATGGCAACCATTGATTCCGGTGGCGATCCGGGAAGCATTTACACATATCGGGAAAGCGTATGATCACGGATATATATTGAATAATGACTCTTTCTATTGTTCAGAACTGATCTATGAGATCTTTTTAAAGGCCAATGACGGTGACCCTGTTTTTCCATTGAATGTGATGACCTTCAAATCCCCGTTATCGGAGAGTTCACCGAAGGTTGGGTCCGCTATTTCGAAAAATTAAAAATGCCTGTTCCCGAAGGAGCACCCGGAATCAATCCCGGTGCGATGTCCCGGTCGGATGTGATCGATCTGGGATTATATATTTTTCCCGGGAAATAATCAGTAGAAAAATTCACTCCTCTCTTGAGAGGTTGTGTAAAAACCCGCAAAAATAAAATCAGAAGATCCCATTTGTAAGTAATGGATATTTTTACCGGCCATTCAAGGCCATTGGCCATAAATGGTCCCTGATGGAAATCTAAAATTATTCAGGATAAATGATCCCCAAGGGGTATCCAGCAGTAGCCCAGGGATGATCCCAGTCATGTTTGGAAGATTTTTTATATCTGCAAAAGGCAGAAAATCAACATGATGGACGTGAGGATTTGGTTAAGGCCGATCTGCGATTGTAATCCGAACTGCTCCGGATATAAGGATCTCCAGATCAGTGGTGGTCGGAAGATTTTTCATACAAATAGAAATTTGATTATCAGCTATGGAAAGAAAACAAAATAAAAAGCCGCAGTTCCCCGCGCAGGCGGGGATCGCATGAGAACCGGCAGTTTCAACTATTTAGTAGTAGGAAAACCATCCCTACCTCTGCGATCCCCGCCTGCGCGGGGAACTGTTAACGTTTTATTTTATAGACATTTATATTTTTAATAATCTTCCGACCACCACAGATCTCCAGATCCGGAATCTACGAAATACCCATTCAAAAAAACAAAAGGTATTGAAGGCGGATCAAGTGAGCCACAAGCGATTCCCTGGATAAGGATCATTATTCTATAACCTTGTTTTTATGGCAACCTAAAATAGAGATAGTGGTGCCCGTATACAGGAATTAATTGATTGGTCTCCTGCATGTATAAGATGGGAAATACCCTATCATGTTTGTCTAACCGGTAAAGGGAACAAGCAACGGATTGTACCTTTGCATAAAGAACAAATAAACTTATAGAGCAGTATATTGATGATTATGGACTGAATAAACTAAAGCAAGAGTTAGGCCCGTTATTTTTTAATCGTACTGGAGAAAAATTAACCGGTGCAGGAGTTACCTATATTTTACAGAAATATGCAGACGTTGCAAGATATATTAATAAAAGTCTGGGTGGATAATTTTAATTAAAGCCGAAGTTATATTCTATTCTTTTCCTTTAACTTCGGCTTTACCTCTTTACTGATGGGAATTATTTTGTAGCCAATAAAAACACTTAATTGAAAATCATATTACAGTCATTGGATGATGCCTTAATATCCTACTGTCTGAGCTACTATAAACTCATGGTTATCTCCGGGATTAATAATTTCCAGTAACTTAGGATCTACTGAACCACGAACCAAAGCCTTTATTCCTTCTGAAGCACAGTATAGATATACATTCTGGGTCGAATGTCCTGCATCCAGACTGGCAAAACGTAAGCGACGTTCCGGAGATTTTAAAGCACCATCAATCATCTCATTCCCGGTATTCTGGTATTTGTTATAATCAGCAATCAGAACCAAATTAAGGGGAGCTACTTTTGCAATAGGCATCCCTGTGAATTCCCTGTAATCACCTTCTACCACAGGAATTAATTCATGTTTATCCGGTTCATACAGATAAATACCATTTGAAAGAACAGCATACATCTTAATCGGATATAAGGCAACCGCAGAAGGGACTGTACGTTTACCATCTTCACGGTTTTTTCCGTAAGCAGCCCACATAATCTCAGAAAGATGCTTTAAAGAAAGATTTTCAGTTGAAAAATCACGGTCGGATTTACGATCTTCCAGCGCTTTCATCAACTGATTTGCGCTGGTTAAATCCGGTTGCTGCAACTTAATTACTTCAAAATTTGTTAATGCCATAGGTGTTGATTTTTTTTTGATTTGAACTTTCTTCTGCTTTTAACAGATTGTTGTTTAAGATTAGTAATAGAATCCCTAAAACTACCATCTTCATTTTCATACTATATTTATTTAATGTTACTAATAAGACTATCTTTAGCCATAAAAAAGAAACTGCAACTGAATACGAAAATGTGAAATTAATAATCTGCAATTACGAATTTTTGATTTTTAGCACTTTTTCTTTTGCATACCTGTACATCCGGCTTTCTATAAACGGATATTTAGAGTTTCTATTTCTTAATAACCTGATAGGAACAGCAATAGATATCAGCGCAAAAAGAATACTTACAACTACTCCGATAATAAAATCTCCGGTACTTGCCAAATGGTTAATGCTTACATATCTACAATAATAAATTGCAATAGGTAGGTGTAAAAATACAGCCGAAGCAAGACCTGGATTATATATATTTTTTAGTTTTCTGTTGATTACAACACCATGTATAATAATTTGATATGTACCGAACAGAACCTGTGCAATACCCAGCCAGAATAGATTGGGGAAAAATATGGCTATAATGTAAAATGGATAGGCTATAAATACATTAATAATCATACTTAAATTAGCATTTAAAGGATATCGGTCAGGCACTTGTTTTTCTTCATTTACAGCAATATTGAAAATTCCAGGAAACCCACCGGGACAAACATACTCTTCAAATTGGTGAACTAAAAGAGCCATAAAACTATAAATTAGGATTACCTGTACATGGCTGAAATTGTTTTCACAAAGTCCCATATAAAAAGTAAGAATTACAAAAAGAATTCCTCCAATACTATACCAGTTTTCTCGATAAAATTTCATATAAAATTATTTTATAATTGATTTAACATTCAAATTAATTTAAAACTATCGAATAAGGGTTATTTACCTTATTTACAGATATCCGATAGGGTATTTTCCTTTTAGTAGGAGGATCTTATATTAAGTCTCCGTATGGTCTATCTTATTTAAACAGTCCAATGGTATGCTCTTTTATAATGTTATATTCCATAAATCATCTTTGCCCTGTATACTTTTCATTTTCATCAATATATAATTTTAAACAGGTGTTTAAATCAGGGGCAAAAAAAATCAGGGCTTCAATCCATTTAAAACAAAATCAACCACATATTGTTTATGCTCTTTGATCATGTTATCATATTCATTTTTTTGATTTATTAGCTATTTCCCTGATAAAACCACTCAATAAAAAGGAAATACCGATAAAGCCAGCACATTCATCCCAAAATCAACGACCGGAATATCTTTAATTCTTCCTGCTTCTATCTCTTTATCCATTCTTTGAGACAACTTATCGAATATCCTTTGAGGATTTTTCTCTACAATCTTTTTAACTAAAGTTTCGGGACTTCTGGTTAGTTCACTGAGCATAAACATGGGTATCTGTGGATACTCAGGCAATATCTTAAAATAGATATTAATCCATTCTTCTACCATCTCCAGAAAAGGAAGATCCGAACTAAAAGTTGAATGAACATGTTTTATGAAAATATCAAAAGCTTCATCAAAAATAATCTCAAAAAGATTAGCTTTTGATTCAAAATAATATTTAATATGAGCAACATTACTTCCTGCTGCCGTAGCTATATCCCTAATACTTGTACTCATATAACCCTTTGTAATAAAGAGTTCACGTGCAGCATGGAGTATTCTATCACTTACATCGGATTTTGAATATCTTTTCCTCATAATTAATATCTAATTATTTGAACAAAATTAAACAGTTGATTAATTTTAATGGGATCTTTATAGTTAATTTTTATAAATACAGGGGTTATCAAAAGAAATACTGTATTTCAATAGGTTAGAATTGAAATATACTTTGGCTTAGGATATAGTTCATTATTTTCGACTATCCTGCACCTACGGTGCGCAATCTACCAAACCCCAGCGTTGCTAGGGCCTTGCATGTAATAGACCTGGCCTGGAAAAGATGTGTATGCAGAGTAACTCAAGAGGGGAATTTTCTTTAACTAATTTTCCTGTCGGTGAAAGTCTGCGCTCTCTGTGATATATGTGTGTTAATCGTTTTATTTTCAGAATAGTTATTGACTCTATCTAATTCTTTTCTGATCCTATTTTTTAAGACTCTTTTAACCCTATATATCCGGTGAAATTACCATCTTTGTAGAGATGAATGAGGGCATTTTGGATAAGCTGAAAATACTGGCTGAGTCGGCAAAGTATGATGTCTCCTGTGCTTCCAGTGGTACGACCCGGAAGAGTCAGAAGGGAGGGATCGGTAGTGCGCATGGCTGGGGGATTTGTCACTCCTTTACGGAGGACGGACGCTGTGTGTCTTTGCTGAAAATCATGATGACCAACTATTGTATGTTCGACTGCGCCTATTGTGTGAACCGGCGCAGTAATGATGTCCCTCGTACTACGATGACCGTAAATGAATTGGTGGAATTAACGATTGAATTCTACCGGAGAAATTATATTGAAGGACTGTTTCTTAGCTCTGGTGTGATCCATAGTGCGGATTATACCATGGAACGAATGGTGAGAGTGCTGAAGGAGCTCCGTACTACCCACCGGTATAACGGCTATATTCATATGAAGAGTATTCCGGGAGCCAGCCGGGAACTGGTGAACGAAGCCGGATTGTATGCAGACCGTTTAAGTGTCAATCTGGAGATTGCCGTAGAGGATAACCTGAAATTACTGGCTCCGGAAAAAGATCATCAGAGTATTTACCAGCCGATGGGTTATATTCATCAGGGTGTGTTAGCCAGCCGGGAAGAACGCAAAGTGTTCCGGCATGCACCCCGGTTTGCTCCGGCCGGACAGAGTACGCAGATGATCGTCGGGGCAACCAATGAAACCGATAAACAGATCCTGCAATTATCCACGGCTTTATATAAGCGGCCCAGTATCAAACGGGTCTATTATTCCGGTTATATTCCGGTAAATGCAAATGATTCCCGTCTTCCTGCTTTAAAGCAGGCTCCTTTGGTGAGAGAGAACCGTTTGTATCAGGCGGATTGGCTGATGCGTTTTTATGGTTTTCAGGCGAATGAGATCGTGGATGACTCCTATCCGAATCTGGATCTGGAAGTAGATCCTAAATTAGCCTGGGCGTTGCGTCATCCGGATCAATTTCCTGTGGATCTGAATAAAGCTGATTACGCGATGATCTTACGGGTACCTGGTATTGGAGTGAAATCCGCTAAGTTGATCATTGCTACACGCAGGTATGGAAAGATCACGGCGACTACGTTAAAAAAGATTGGGGTAGTCATGAAAAAGGCCCGGTTTTTTATTACCTGTAATGAACTCCCACACTTTACAGTGAACGAAGTACATCCGGACTATATAAGGCAGTTCCTGACCCAGAAAAAGAGTGGTAAGAAAGAACCGGATCAACGTCAGTTATCTATTCTATTCCCAGAGTAAAAGCCTATGTTGGTATTTATTTATGACAGAACCCTGGAAGGATTGCTGACCGCAATCTTTGATGCATATAGCCGGAGAACTTTTCCTGATCAACTGATCGGGCAGGGGGAGCCGGAACCCTTATTTACGCAGGAGGTTTACCGGGTGATCACGGATCCGGAAAAGTCGAACCGGGTGTGGGGTGCGGTACAGAAGAAAATCTCAAAATATGCCTGTAATATGTGGTTGTGTGTCTGGTTGTCTGAACTTCCGGACTGTGATGAATTGATTTTCCGGTATATCCGGAAAGTGTTTGACCATCCCCGTTCGATAGAGATGAATTTTGCGGATGACGATGTCCTGGAGGTGGCAAAGATTGCGAAGAAAGTAGGAAAAGAGAAGCACTATCTGATGGAGTTTGTCCGTTTCCAGAAGGCGTCGGATGATATTTTCTTTGCGCCTGTCTCTCCGCTTTACAATGCTTTGCCGCTGGCCATTTCCTTTTTTAAGGACCGTTTTTCTTATCAGAAATGGATCATTTATGACCTGAAGCGGAAATATGGTTATTATTATGATTTGAAAACCGTGGAGGAGATTGCTTTATCGGATGATACCCATCTGTTAACAGGGAAATTAAATGAAGATCTGATGGCACAGGATGAAAAACTGTTTCAGGAGCTTTGGAAAAACTACTTTAATGCGTTAACCATCCAAGAGCGCATCAATCCCAAACTTCAACGCCAGCATATGCCCCGGCGTTTCTGGAAATTCCTGACTGAAAAACAGTAACCGACTAAGGGTTGGCACACAGAGGACACGGATCAGATAGATTTGTACCAGGTTTTTGGGATTCTTCCGGAGCATTTAATAATATAAAAAATCCCGAAGTTGTTTCAACAGTATATATCCTTTTTGACAAAGTTACAGATTGTAAGCCCAAAGGGCTTGGATGTGAATCGTAGATCGGCCTTAGGTAATAATCGCGGGTGAAATCCAGTCCTGTTCGGAAGATTTCGGAAGATTTTTCGAAGGGTGATTGGCAAAGGGTGATCTGTGTCTCTTAAGTCCTGAAAGGACGTCATATAATAGCCTGGGATGCAAATCCCAGGTAGAGAAATCCCTACCGAGGGTGTGCTGTAAGTACACCCCCTCTTATAGAAACAATCGGTTTGTATATGCAGTGTCGTGCTTACAGCACTCCATGGACTCCTGATACCTGACCTGGGATTTGCATCCCAGGCTATTATATGACGTCCTTTCAGGACTTAAGGGACACAGATTACCTTTGGCAAAAATCTTCCGGACATGACTGGGTGGTACCCGTGGTTATTGGCTAAGCTGGATGTTACCCGGAGTTATTAGCTAAGGCCGATCTGTGATTCACATGGCACCCATCCGGGGTCATTACTTATAAATCGTAACTTTTTAATTTTCTTGTTTTACTTTTGGGAGATCTCCGGATATTTTAACCAATAAACTGAGTGGTTAATAGACTCTTCCGGTCAACGCTGGTCCTTTATTTTTTTTGTTTCATCTCTCAAAAAGATATTATCTGTTTGTTTTTAATGATAAATTTTTATTTATAGGGCTTTTAATCTATCTTTGTGATCAGAAATGGTGGCGGCAAATCCAATTTTTATGAAGAAGATACATATTTTGGTTTGTGATTGGTTTGAGGGATTATTACCTGAATTTGTTCCCTCTTTTCCTTCCTTGTTTATGCAGATGTTCGATGCGGTAGAGAAGGGGTTGGTTTACCAGCTCTATGACGTACCGAAAGGAGAACTACCTGTTTCTTTGAACAGGGACGATTTGTACCTCATTGCAGGAAGCCGTGCCGGTGCCTATGAGGATCAGGAGTGGATCCATCAGATGATCCGCTTTATTCAACGGGCTGCTGAATCGAATGCCCGGTTGACCGGTACCTGTTTCGGACATCAGATCATTGCCCAGGCATTGGGTGGTAGGGTGGAACCTGCTTCCCGGGGATGGGGTGGTGGAGCCCGTAGTTCCGCTATCGTACATCCGTCGGCGGATCCGTTTTTTCCGGATGGAACCCTTTGTTTATTGTATAATCACAATGATCAGGTAGTACAACTTCCGGAAGCCGCTGAGCGGATCGCTACCAGTGACTTTTGTGAGAATGAAGCTTTCCGGATGGGTACCCGCATCCTCACCTTTCAGGGACATCCGGAATATACGGTTCCCTATATGAAACATGTCATTGATATTTCAAACCATCCCCAACAAATAAAAGACACCACGCACGCCAGTCTGGAAGTTCCGGTCATACATGACCTACAGGTAGCACGCTGGATGTTATCTATATAAGAAACTGGTTTAATAACATCAAAGGCTGTCCAACTTATGAAGGACAGCCTTTGATATTATTAAAAATAGATGGTTGAATTAATGGAACAGCATATCTCCACTGATATTCCGGAATTCTTCGGCTGATTCGTGGCGCAGGGCTACGTGGCCGTCGCTCCAGATGGTAGGCCATCCTCCAATGATGTGTCCTAAGTATACCACTTTAAATTCGTGCAGTCCTTTGGCCAGAGCTACGGATCTGTCTTTGCGGGAGAAACGTTTTACTTCACCTTTGTTGTCGATCAGTAGTTTACCGTCCAGCCATACTTCTTCATGGTCTGAAGAGACAAAGTAGACACCGTCTTCCGGAATATTTACATAGCCGGTCGCGATCGCTGCATAAGGTCTGAATTCACGTATGGAAATACCCCAGTCAATCGGTCCCTGTGCCGGAATCTCTTTCAGTTCTTTAATCACGGATGTATGCCAGTCTGTGATATTTTTGATCTGTGAGGATTCCAGGAAGTATCCGTCTGCCAGATCCATTTTCAAACCGGGTTTTGTTTGGGCCACCTCCACAGCAGGCGCTAACGTTTGTTTTTCTACTGCAATGGTGCGGACTTTACTCATCTTACCGGAAGGCAGTATGGAACGGATCCTGATAGTCCCTGATTCGTTGAATGAGAGGGGTGATTCATACATGGTGGATTGCTGAGTCGGTTCGGTACCGTCTAAGGTGTACACCATTTTCACCGGACGGGAAGTTTTGAACTGAACCTCTACCTGGTCCGTAAAGGCTACGTGGTCAGATGAACCAAACGGTTGTTCCGGAAGTGGAATATAATAATTGATATCATGTCCGTCCAGACGCACCAGTCCGTTATCTAATCTGCGTTCAAAGTCTTTATAGTCTTTTTTATCCAGTGCAGTCCATCCGATCTCTGCAAGCGCCAGGATACGGGGGTATACTTTATATTCACGCAGGGCATGTTCATACATGTATTCCGCCCAGATATTACATTGTACTCCTAAAATATGGTTCTCCTTGCTGATCTTTACTAATGTATCAGGCGTAGGGTTGTAGGCGTATACCTTCTCTATGGTGGTGTATCCTCCGATCGTTACCGGATCTATTTTATAATCTCCTTCATATTGGTCCAGATACATCCCGTTACTTCCAGGGGTCATGATCGCGTCATGTCCCATGCTGGCAGCGGCAATACCTCCCTGTTCTCCCTGCCATGACATCACTGTGGCAGTAGGGGTTAATCCACCTTCGAGGATTTCATCCCAGCCGATCATTTTTTTACCCAGTTTATTGACTGTTTTTTCAATCCGTTGCACAAAGTAGCTTTGCAGACGCTCTTCGGCTGAATGTTCTTTGTCGCCTTGCAGTCCTTCTTCTTTGATCCGTTTCTGGCAAAGGGGACATTTTTCCCAGCTTGTTTTCGGACATTCATCCCCGCCGATATGGAAATATTCACTGGGGAACAGGGCGGCCACCTCTTCTATTACATCTTCAAAGAAATCAAATACTTCATCTTTCCCGGCACATAATACGATGTCTTCTACTCCCCATACGATCCGTGGAGTGGTAGGTTCTCCGGAACAGGATAATTCGGGATAGGCGGCAATGGCTGCTAATTCATGACCCGGCACCTCAATCTCCGGGATCACCGTGATAAACCGGTCTGCTGCGTACTGAACCACTTCTTTTACCTCTTCCTGTGTATAGAAAAACGGACCATATTCAAATCCTTCTCCTTCTATACGTCTGGAACCGATTTCCGTCAGTTTGGGATATTTTTTGATCTCAATGCGCCAGCCCTGGTCATCTGTCAGGTGCCAGTGCATGATATTTATTTTGAACAGTGACAGTACATCTAATTGTTTTTTGATCTCGTCTACGGTCATGAAATGGCGGCAGACGTCAAACATAATGCCACGGTAACCGAAACGGGGTTCATCCCGGACAGATACAGCCGGAGCATTCCAGGCGATCCCATTTACTTTAACAGGACTTTCCACTTCTGCCGGTAGGAGTTGCATAAAAGATTGCATACCATAGAAAAGTCCTCTTGCAGTAGGTGCTTTGATCACGACCTGCCGATCAGTTACATCTAAGGTATAACCTTCTTCTTTTAAGTCCAGCGAGTTGTCAATAAGCAGGGAAATAGTGTTATTACCTTCTTTGTCCGCTGTTTTCAGACTATAGCCTGTCGAACGGTTCAGTTTGGCTGTAAAGAAATCAGCTACCGTTTTAGCGTCGGCAGCCGGAGCATAGAATGCTGTACTTTTGTTTAGTTTAAAAGTTCCATCCTGTTGGGTGAGACTAAGTGGCGCCGGAATAATGTTGATGCCCTGGTTATAAGACATCTCCCTGGCCGGTTCTTCACCGCAGGAGGTGAAGAGGAACATTGCGGAGACTGCACAGATTGAAAAGAATTTTTTCATGCTTAGATGTTTAATATAGAATTGTTTGTTTACGAAAATAGCAGGTTAAAAATATCCCCTTCTGAAAGATTACGGGGCTCTTTGGGCAAGCCGTTGTTTTTTCAGAAGGGGATAGTGTATGGATCCTCAATTACCAGGCGAACAGAGGGTACTCTTTCATGATGCTGTTTACTTTTTCACGAACAGCAGCAATCGTTTGTTCATTTTCCGGAGCAGATAGTACGGTGTCCATCAGTTCCACGATCTCCCCCATTAACGGTTCTTTTGCTCCACGGGTGGTGATTGCCGGGGTACCTACACGGATACCGGAGGTCTGGAAGGCAGAGCGGCTGTCAAATGGAACCATGTTTTTATTCACTGTAATGTCTGCGGCAACCAATGCTTTTTCTGCTACTTTACCAGTCAGGTCAGGGAATTTAGTGCGCAGGTCAATCAGCATGCTATGGTTGTCTGTACCATCAGAGATAATTTTATATCCTTTATCGATAAATGCCTGGGCCAGGGCAGCAGCGTTTGTTTTTACCTGAGACTGGTAGGTTTTATATTCCGGTTCTAATGCTTCACCGAAAGAAACGGCTTTGGCTGCGATGACATGCTCCAGCGGTCCTCCCTGAATTCCCGGGAATACGGCTGAGTCTAATAGCTGGGACATCATTTTAACTTCTCCTTTCGGGGTGGTTTTACCCCATGGGTTTTTAAAGTCTTTTCCTAACAGGATGATACCACCACGTGGACCACGAAGGGTCTTATGGGTTGTAGAAGTGACGATATGTGCGTATTCCAATGGGTTGTTGAGCAAACCGGCTGCTACTAACCCGGCCGGGTGAGCCATATCTACCATCAACAAGGCACCTACTTTGTCTGCGATCTCACGCATCCGTTTGTAGTCCCAGTCACGGGAATAGGCAGAACCACCACCTACGATCAGCTTCGGACGCTCACGAAGTGCCACTTCTTCCATCTGGTCATAGTCTACACGGCCTGTATCTTCTTTTACGTTATATTCCGTAGCATGATATAATATACCTGAACTGTTTACAGGAGATCCATGAGAAAGGTGTCCGCCGTGTGACAGATTCAACCCTAAGAAGGTATCACCCGGATTCAGAACAGCTAAAAATACAGCGGCGTTTGCCTGTGCTCCTGAGTGGGGTTGCACATTGGCCCATTCTGCCTGAAAGATCTGCTTCAAACGGTCAATCGCAATGGTTTCACTTTGATCCACTACTTCGCAACCTCCATAATAGCGTTTCCCCGGATAACCTTCTGCGTATTTGTTAGTTAAACAGCTACCCATGGCTTCCATAACCTGGTCACTTACGAAGTTTTCCGAAGCAATCAACTCAATACCTTTTAACTGGCGTTGCTTCTCTTTCTCAATAATGTCGAAAATGATGTTGTCTCTTTCCATTACCTGTAAAATTGGTTATTCCTAAAATCTTCAGCTATTCCAGTATATGAAATCTCTGAAAATCACTGCAAATTTACTATTTTTTCTACACATGTGCAGGATATTGAACAGGTTTTGTACAGATGAATATCAATTAGCACACAGATAACACTCGTTTGGTTCCCCGCCTGCGCAGGAAATAATTTCAGAAAGCAAACATAGGTTGTATGGGATCCTGCAGTTTGCTTTTCCGGAATTCTTTCATCATCGGCGGTTCTTTTTCTTCGAGGGTACTGAAATCAACGACTCCGGTTTCTTTGGCCCACTCGAAATACTGAGTGGATAACTGGCTGACGATCTCGTGGTTCTGGCGGGCTACGTTGTTGGTCTCGCCACGGTCTGCCTCCAGGTCATAAAGTTCCCAGGTGTAGTCCGGATAATGGGAGGTTAGTTTCCATTTTCCGGATCTGACTGCCCGGTTTCCGGCACGTTCCCAGAAAAGGGGCTCGTTTCTGTTTACTTCATCCTGCTGGCCTAACAATACCGGAAGCAGGCTTTTGCCCGGTAATGGGTGAGGAGTGGTGTTACTGTATTTTTTAGGATATTTTACTCCGGCTAATTCATAGAGGGTGGGGGCGATGTCTATAATATGTCCGGTCCCTTTTGCTATACTTGCCGGCCTGTATTTTCCCCGGTAACCAGGCAATAAAAAGGGTGCATATACCACCTTCATACAGATAGTCTTTGAAATCCCGGAAAGGAGTATTGGAGGCATAGGACCAGTTTTTGCTTTGTGATTCAAAAGAGCCGATCGTACCCACAGGCCCTGTATTGCGTATGGCGCCGTGATACCATTTGATCAGGTCTTCGGCTGGTGCACCGTTATCTGAAAGGAATATGATCAATGTGTTATCATC
>Ga0192262_1087_pt1 | contig 21146 bp, 17 predicted proteins | sample Koala_Koa23_H3_FD_131285 | JGI IMG/M metagenome (GOLD analysis project Ga0192262, IMG submission 131285) | Enriched cells from koala feces incubated with labeled cellulose particles, San Francisco Zoo, California, United States - Koala_Koa2-3_H3 ... | reverse complement strand
GGGTGATTTTCCTTTTGATGATACAGATCCCTACAAGATCATTGAAGGAGCTTCCTATTCGTTGGCCGTGACCTATGATGCGAAATTAGATGCTTATCTGGACAGTGTGATCTGCCTGATCGGTGCTGCCCAGGAACCGGATGGTTACCTGACTACCTGTGTGACGAATCGGTGTGAACGTTTATCCCGCTGGTGGGGAAGTGAGAGGTGGGAAAAGCTGAACAGTCATGAATTATATAACTGTGGACATCTTTATGAAGCGGCTGTAGCCCATTATCAGGCTACCGGAAAACGAAGCCTGCTGGATATTGCCATTAAGAACGCAGACCTCGTCTGTGAAGTGTTCGGTCCGGAGGAGGGACAGAAACAGGTGCCATCCGGGCATCCGATCATTGAAATGGGGTTAGCGAAGATGTATAAAGTGACCGGAGACGAAAAATATCTTCGTCAGGCCCGGTATTTTGTGGAAGAGACCGGCCGGGGTACAGACGGACACCGCCTGAATGCCTATAGCCAGGATCATATGCCCATTCTTCAGCAGGAAGAGATCGTAGGCCATGCTGTACGGGCCGGTTATCTCTATTCCGGAGTCGTCGATGTGGCTTTGCTGATGGAAGACCAGGGCTATTTTGAAGCCGTATCCCGGATCTGGGAAAACACAGCCGGAAAGAAATTATATATTACAGGAGGGATTGGTTCACGGGCACAGGGAGAAGGATTTGGCCCGGAATATGAACTACACAATCATAGTGCTTATTGTGAAACCTGTGCTTCCATTGCGAATGTTTACTGGAATCAGCGGATGTTTCTGGCAACAGGACATGCAAAGTATGTCGATGTACTGGAAAGAGCATTATATAACGGGGTGATTTCCGGAGTCTCGTTAAGTGGTGATAAATTCTTTTATGATAATCCACTGGAGTCCATGGGGCAACATGAACGGGAAGAATGGTTCGGATGTGCCTGTTGTCCGGGGAACGTAACCCGGTTTATGGCATCCATCCCTAAATATGTCTATGCCCTGCAAGGGAAAGACCTGTTTGTGAATTTATATGTTTCCGGGAACAGCCATATAAACATAAACGGTCAACCGGTGGAATTGATACAGCAAACAGACTATCCCTGGGATGGAAAGATCACTTTGAGGGTTCATACCGCACAGTCAGTACCTTTCAATCTGAAACTGAGGATACCCGGATGGGCGGGAGAAGAACCGGTTCCGGAAAGTGACCTTTATTCATTTACAGGTCCGGTTTCCGGTTCCTGGAAGATTACGGTGAACGGGTAGGAAATGCGAAAGAAATTGTCAGCCGGATATGTCTCTGTGGAAAGGACCTGGCATACGGGGGATGTGGTGGAACTGACCTTGCCCATGGAAGTCAGGCGGGTTCGTTCCCATGAGAAAGTGTATACAAACGAAGGATTGCTCGCTTTCAGCCGCGGACCGGTCGTTTACTGCCTGGAGGGAGTGGATATGCCTGACCGGCATGTCTTTAACAAATATATTCCGGAACAGGCATCCGTCCATCCGGTTTTTAAACAGGATTTATTAAATGGGGTAGTGGAACTGGCCACTATGGCGAAAGAGATAGCGACAGATGGCACAGAGAAAGAAGTACCTGTGCAGTTGATTCCTTATTCTACCTGGAATAACCGGGGAAATGCGGAGATGGCGGTGTGGATACCTGCTACCGCAGCGTATGCCAAACCTACTCCGGAACCTACGATCGCTTCCCGTGCGAAAGCCTATGCAATCGTAAGTGCACCCATCCAGAAAGACGGACTGGCCATTGAACGCCGGGAGGTTATTTATGGTGTAAATGATCAGTGGGAACCTAAAAGTTCAGATGATCAAAGTAAGCCCTATTACTATTTCTGGCTGAAGAAAGGCACGGAAGAAATACTGGAATATGAATTTGAGAAGGAAGAAATGGTAAGCCAGGTCGAAGTGTACTGGCTGGAATTTGACCATTACGACGGAGATTACCGGGTTCCGGCAAGCTGGAAAGTCCAGTACAGATCAGGTTCAGCGTGGAAAGATGTCGTGACAGAAGATGCATATGGATGTAAAAAAGATTGTTTTAATGTGGTAAATTTTGCACCTTTGACCACGAAAGGGTTACGTCTGCTTGTTCAATTGCAGGAAGGAGAGTCCGGAGGCGTGATTGAATGGAAAGTAAACTAAGCCCTGTTGCTAATCTTAAATATACATACCAGATGAAAAAGTTTTCGATATTGCGGGGAAAGAACGGTGAAAATTATGTAGTGCCTTTTATATTACTAACCAGCCTTTTCTTTATGTGGGGGGGGGTTGGCGAATAATATGTCTGACACGTTACTGGCTGCCTTTAAAAAGATTATGAGTATGACTGATTTTCAGACCTCTCTCATTCAGGTGGCTTTTTATGGTTCCTATTTCTGTTTTGCTTTACCCGCCGCTTTCTTTATCAAAAAATATTCCTATAAATCCGGTATTCTTTTAGGATTATCTTTATATGCGGCCGGCTGTTTCCTGTTCTATCCGGCAGGGCATGTGGGCAGTTATGGCTTTTATCTGTTAGCCCTGTATGTATTAGCCGGGGGATGTTCCATTCTGGAAACAACGGCTAATCCCTATATTTTAAGTATGGGTTCTGAAAAGATCTCTACCCAGCGGTTAAATCTGGCTCAGGCATTTAATCCGATTGGCTGTATGGCGGGTATCCTGATCAGCCAGTCCTACATTTTAGGAAAACTAAACCAGGCCGGGGAAGCGGAACGGGCTGTGATGTCTGCTCAGGATCTGGAAGCGATCCAGTATACGGAAATGAATGCCGTAACCATGACGTATGTCTATGTTGGTCTTGTATTGATGGCTATTCTGCTACTGATCCTATTCTCCCGGATGCCTAAAGGAGAACAACCGGTAGAAGAGGAGAACGGAAGTTTTAAAGAAGCATTGGGACGTTTGGTAAAAACAGGAGATATGTATATGGAGTAGTCGCGGAGTTTTTTATATCGGTGCCCAGACCTGTGTCTGGTCCTACAATATCCGCTACGTCATGAACCAGTTAGGCTATAATGAGAAAGAGACTGCCAATATTTATCTTTTCTCCCTGATCGCTTTTGCATCTGCCCGGTTTATTTTTACAGCGCTGATGAAGGTCTTCAAACCCTATCATCTGCTGATGATGGCGGCTGTTGCTTCCGGTATCTGTACGACGGTCGTTATTTTCTCTTCCGGTCTGACAGGAGTGATTGCCCTGATCCTGATCTCTTTCTTTATGTCGTTGATGTTTCCAACCATTTATGGCCTGGCCATGTACAAATTAGGGGATGATACTAAATTCGGAGGATCCGGACTGATCATGTCTATCTTAGGAGGGGCTGTGTTCGCAGCTATCCAGGGATATGTTTCGGATGCTTCCGGTAGTATTAGTTTTTCTTTTGTAGTGCCTTTCCTCTGTTTTATCGTGGTTGTCCTGTATGGAGGGTGGATCTCCCGCATTTCAGGGAGTAAGCCTGCTGTGAAATAAGAGCTTTTTTTAAAAAAGTAAAAATAAATATAACCTTCACACACTTTAAGTGTTATATTTTAAACTGTCATTCTCTCTTGCAGTCTGAAAGAGTATAACCTATAAAACGAATCGTTTTATACTAATGGATTAAGGGAATGAAAGTTAAATTATTATTTGTGTTATTCGCCGGGTTTCTGGCATGTTTGACCGTTTCAGCACAGGACCAGAATACCGTCACTTTAAAAAATGGGATAAAAATGAAAGTATTAACACCAGAAGAAGAAAGAGTGATCATTAACAAAGGTACGGAACGACCTTACACCGGTATTTATTACGATCATAAAGAAAAGGGAACCTATAAATGTAAACAGTGTGGATCTTCTTTGTACCGTTCAGATGATAAATTTGATTCCGGATGTGGCTGGCCCAGTTTCGATGATGAAATAGAAGGAGCCATCAAAGAAGTTCCGGATGCGGATGGGATACGTACGGAAATTGTTTGTTCCAACTGTGAAGGTCATCTGGGGCATGTCTTTAAGGGAGAACGTTTCACCCCTAAAAATACACGCCATTGTGTAAACTCTATATCGCTGGATTTCGAACCCGATAAAGAATAATTCTTACGCAGGATCCCGGGAAGGGAAGTGAAAATGAAAATACCCCTGTCACTCAATCGTAGTGACAGGGGCATTTTGTTTATGAAGAAGTGGATTGTTTAGTCCTCCTCTTCTTCGCCGATGGTGGTTTCTTTGTTGCCTCCGTCGATCCATTCGTTGGGGGATTCATCGAGTTGTTCGATGGTAATCACAAACTCCATCCGGTTGGAATAGAGCCTTACATCCTGAAAATTGTGGGATTTAACATCCGGGTCATATTCCTGTAAGGCTGTAAAGCGTAATGCATAGATCTCTTCGTTACTATCCAGCAGGATCTCCACTTTGAAACGGTCGTTCTGAATGGTGAGGTTATCCACTTCTACCATCGCTCCATTGCCGGAATCCATGAATTCCATTTGGATTTTTTCCGTTTCGATGTTGGTGGTCATGCTAAGTGTGTTCTTTGAACCGGCCGGTTTGAACAGATAGACGTATTTACTTTCCAGGGAAATGTAATGAGGTCCGTCAAAGACCAGTTCGTGATCCTCTTTCATGTTCCAGTCAATCACATTGACGGTCATACGGCTGTCGAACTCTTCGGATGCAATATCCGGATCTTCATAGCCGGGACCGTTGACGGCTGATATGTTCACCAGATACTTGAAATTCCGTGTAGCCTGCAGGATCGTATTGTTCCCGTCTTCGGCAAAATCCACCGGATAGTAGGTGACGGGCCCGTCCAAATAACTACCTCCCAGAACGAGGCGACTGAATCGTTTGGGTCCTATCACATCGGTCGGAGCATCATTTTCGTACAGATATAACTTATAAATAATGTTCCCTCCGGTGGCTTCCTGAAATCCGACGGATTGTGTCAGGTTAGCCATGTCCGCAGGAGATTCGGGGACGATGACACTTTTATCCGACGCAACGTAGTTGGAAGAAGTGGGAGCAAGGTATCCTTTGTCCGGTGCGAAATAAATATAGGCTTCTTTCAATACGAAATCCTCCTCAGAGTTATAGATATCAGCGGAAGCGACTGCACGCAACAGGAAGATCCCTTCGATCTGATTGACTACTGCCGGTACAATATTTACGTTTTCTTTGATTCCCCACATGGGTATGGAATCCGAACCGATAAGGCTGGTTGGATTGTTCAGGATAAGAGCTGGCTGAATATCATTGTCCCAGCTTTTCCCTTCCACGATCTCCGGACAGCTTTCCACCACCGAACGGGCATTGACCGCAAAATAGAGTGTCAGCCCATTGTCCACCCGCAGGGTAGTCCGGTAGGTTCCTGCGCTCAGGTAGGCCTGTCTCCGGTACTGGTACTCGTCATTTTTGAAAACCAGTACATCCAGTTCTTTGATGGTCCTTTCGGTAATACCTCCGGGATCGGTTACACTGTAGGTTTGAGCCGGAGTGAGGAAATGCATTTCGACCTCTTCTTCGGTCCGTTCGGTTTCCCCGGGTGGAGTATCCTCTTTTTCCTTGTCACTACAGGAGATGGTACATAGGAGGATCACTCCCATAAGCCAGCTTAAATATTTTAAGGTTCCGGTCATAATTCTTAATTCTATCATATTTTATACTACTGTTTATATGTATCTGTTCCGGAGTATTTCAGAAATATGTAACTGTCGCGTCTTTTACTCTCCATCCGTTCACAAGTACTTCTAATTCCGCACCCAACGTCCAGGTGATATGGATCTCATCTCCGGCAGTGGCTCTGTGAGTCGTGTTAACCCGGGCGATCCTGTCATCCTGCATATGGAAATCCACAGACAGGTATTGATTCTCGGAGCCGGGTAGTACACCCATTTTTCCGGAGACAAGAGTGGCTGTGGAAGGATCATAGGTGAGATCTTTATAGATCGTGGATTCTTCTCCTCCGGAGATCCGGCCGATGGACATCCGGGAACGAGTTCCGCTCAATGCAATCCAGGGACCTTGTGCGGTGGCTCTGGTTTCCATCAGAAGATCACTGTTGTAGACGGTGAACCATACTCTGCAAATACAAGGCTCTAAAGAAACCTCATGCAGGGAACTCTCATCGCTGACGATCGTAGCACTCTCTTCTCCCAGAAATATATTTCCTATCGGATCATAATAATTGGTATAAATTAAATTCCGGGACAGGTCCAGTGAACCATCACTGAAATCATCTCCTACAGCCGCTTCCGGGATGTCACACACATCATCATCATCGGCCGGTACTGCCCAGGCTACCAACTGGTAGTTGCCTGTGGCATAATTTTCCAATACATATTCTTTTCCTCCTTTAATTGCTTCGTATGGAATAATATCTGTGTCTATCAGTATATTGTTCTGATAAATCTGTAGATGTACTTCATTCGCTACTTTACTGTCGAAGTCGCTGATGCTGTGTTCGTAAGTAAAATAGAGCCGGATCAGCGCATCACAATCATCCCTGTTTTCCCGTATACATGCTGATAAGAGCAAAACTGTTAAACAATAAAGGAATATTCTTTTCATCTGATATTTTTTGAATAAATGGAACAAAATCTTCCGGAGAGGGTATGCCCCCTCCGGAAGTTATAGTTTAACAGTTTAGAAATCTGTATTCTGTGTCCGGATAGTCCATGGTACAATTTCGATGGTTGCCTGGATACCAGTCTGGTCATTTCTTGGAACCACACCGCCGCCATTGTCTTCGTCATCATCTCCCTCTTTCGGGTTTCCGTAACCAATGGTACGTAATTCATCGAGCAACACGCGGTAGATCGTGTTACGGAAGATCCGGTAATTGTCGTCACGGATCAGGTTCACACGCCAGTAGCGTTCATAAGTTTCGTTGGCTGCCGGATAGCTTAGGGTACCTTTGATCAGGAATGCGTATACTTCTTCCCGTGGGAATCCGGCAATACCGGTTTCCGTGCTGACTGTGTCTCTGGGCTGGTTCTCGTAAACAAAAATACTGGTTCCTGTCAACCATGGTGAATTATCAATCATCCCTGAATAAGCAGTTAGCAGATTACCGTCCGTATCGTAATCAGATGCGAAATATTCACCACCCGGAGCCCATAAATTCCATTCGGACTGTTCATTATTTGTACTGTTGTAGTGCATGAAAGTATGAGATTTACTATATCCGTTGATCAGTGCATAGGAATCCAGCGTGAATACGACAGCCTCGTTTGTTACGGTTGAATCTTCAAACAGGGACCACAGGTCATCCTGAGGAATATTCACAGAGAAATTTTCTCCAAAACGGGGTTGTTCCACTTTGGAAACTGTACGGTGGATACGGATCGTCACTTCATTGTCGGTTCTGTTCTCCACAATAGAAGCAGTTGCTTTTCCTGACATGACGAACTCTCCGGCATTTATCTGCCGGCTATTTGTATTGGTCAACGTTTTTGCTTCAACCAAGGCCTCCATCTCATCATAATTCAGGCCGGCCTGTTGACCCAGGTTTCTGTTTGCGGCAACGAGGATTTTTTTGTTATTCCCGGATTTTACGAGGAACATGATTTCCTGATTGACACTGCCTTCATATTTGTGATAAGAATAGTCATAGCTGGAAGTACTTTCATCCCGGACACCGTTTTCATCAAATAGATAGAATTCCACGATATCAATCTGGTTTTCCGTGGCTGAACCTGGATCTGTTCCGGTGACTACATAGGTGTCCGGAGAAGAGATTCTGAAGGTTGCCAGTACCGGTTCACCACTGGTAGACGGACCTGAAGTATTTTCATCTTTGTCGTTACAACTCGTCAGCATAATGGCAGCTAACGCGAAAATGGATAAACTTAATTTTTTCATAGTTCTTTTTGATTATAATATCTGTTTATACTCGATTTATTCTTTTTATTTTATTTAAATTGATTGGTGAATTCATCTCCGTGCATGATCACATTCATCATCCATGCAATGAGGTTGTTCAGGAACTTCAGGTTGGCTTCCGAATGCGGACCGTAGCTGTAATTGTTACGTCCTGTATAGGTTCCTGTTGCGTCCGTATAAGCAATGGATTCCACGCCTGCACTACCAAACAAATCCATTTCACCGGTGTAGATGATCCGCAGGGTTGGGTCGACTCCCAGAAGCAGTCTGGATTTATTATTTTCATCCAGCATTAATGGAATCATCGTGGAAGGCCAGGCAGTCAATGCACCGTTGGAGGCATCGTAGGGTAACAGCTTAATATCACTTTTTGATAACTCCGGTCCTCCGGCTGTAAATGGACCTGTACGAAGCAGATATTCATACAGTTTATTTGTATCCGCCGTGTATTGGTCACCGGTGTTGAGGGTACGCGGGAAGTCAGTTTTCACTACATTATTACCTGTACCTCCGATGGCAGTATATCCGGTCATGAGCAGGTAGTTTACAAAATTGTTACTGCGGTCATCCGATAATCCCAGTACCAGCCGGTTCGGATTGCCATCCAGCCAGCTACGGATCTGGTTACCCTGGTTGATGTTACCATCAAAGCAGTTCATGACAAAAATATCAACTCCTGCGGAAGGTACCAGATTCACCTCTTCCATGAACTCCACGCCGCCACTGACAAAGGTACCGTTGGAACCGAACCATTCCGGATTAGTCATACTCTGATACAACTGTTCAACGTAATTGATCCGGTAATAACTTCCGGTAGGTGCCATAAAGTAGCCATACCAGGTATTTGAATTTTGTAAAACGATCTTTTTCAATGCCACGGATTGTTGGGTGACGATCACCTGTCTTTCGATATCCGTACCGTCCAGTGTCACCGTAACGATTGCCTGTGGTGTCACGCCTGCGTCTAACAGAGGTGCGAAGGTTACATTGAATACATCGGTCAGTTTCGTACTATGGAAGACGGTCAGTCCCGGTGTGTTATTGAAATAGGCTTCGTTTCCATAGGCTTCCAGTGTCGCTGTCCAGGTGGTTGTTCCGGTTGCGGTAATCCCTTCGCTGTTGCCTCCGTCTGTCGGAATAATGGCAAAGGTTTCCGGAATCACTGTTAACGAGTGATGTTCCTGGGTAATATCAATATTGGTGTTCACACCAGTGTTGGCCTTCAGGAAAATTCTTAACTGTGCGGTCATATCCAGTTCATCCGGATTGACTCCTTTGGCTGTGATGCTTACTTCTGTGCTGTCACTATTGATTGAATATTCAAAATAATCTCTGTGAGGTCCGTACAGTGCGACATCCCAGGGTTGGTTATCCTGCGTGGATACGTGGAATGTATAGTCTTCCGGAGCAGTCATATAATCTCCGTTTGCGGAAAATCTAACCTCCCGGTGCGCTTCCTGTAAGACAATATCTCCCGTCCCTTTCTGGGAAATGATCAGTACCCGGCTCAGGTCCGGATCACTGTCTAATGTTACCAGGACGAAAGCATATTCGGTTAATATGTCGCTGTTTTGCGCGATCGTATTGATGGAGAAGGTGGTCATATTATCTCCCGTCATGGTTGTGCCGCCGTTATCAAACGTAAACCTTCCGTCTGCATTGTAGATATAAGCAGACCAGGGGCCTGAGCTGGTGGCCGTTACAACCACCTCTCCGGTAGAAGGTGAAGAAGGATAAGTAGGTAAGCTGGTGTGACTGAGCGTCAGGTATTCACCGATGTCTCCGGTTTGATTGATCCGGACGGTTGTTTTCAGCTTTCCGAATTGCAGAACCGCGTATCCGGCTTTATCCACATCACTTGGCGTAGCTGTAACAGTTAATACATTTTTATCCAGGTTAACACTAAACCCGGCAGGCAGATCTTGTTGGGTCAATTGTAGTTCCCCTTCTCCTGCGGTGTATATTTCCACCGGCACCTCTCCACCTGTACGGTCGAAGGTGACATTCGTACTGGTGATGGCCAGGATATTTTCTCCGTCAAAAATGATATTTCCCTGATTATCCACATCCCATTCATTGATCTGTACATTGAGGTAAGCATCCTCGTTCCGATAGGCGTCTTCTTCGGAATTGTCTCCTAATCCCAATACTTTGACGATGGTGAATGTATAGGCATTATTGCGTTTTAACTGCTGGCTTTGATTATCCAGACAGGCGTTTACACGATAGTAACTTACTTGGCCTTTATACTCAATACCTAAGATCAAACAGGTAGTCAGCGCGTCATTTTGAGTAGGTTGTGTGACAAAGTTCTCATAGGCGTATAATCCGCCATTGATGGTATCGCCCTCTGCTATTATACCATATAAACGCTGGATACGGTCCAGTGTGAAATCGGAGAAGTTTATGTCCCATACTGTCTGCACCGGAAACGCATTCCAGATAGAAGCGGAGACCAGTTTATATTCAGCACCGGCCTTATTCACCACATCAAAACGGCTGACAATGCGTGTCAGTTCCGTTAACACATTTTCTTCGTTGGCTGCTTTTGTCACAGCACCACTCATCATGAGGTTATCCTGAATATAAGATGAATAGGAATAGTAATTACTTCCCGGAGATGCCGGATTAGCAGTAATACCTACTCTCTTTTGTTTGATCTCATTTTCGGTTTTCCCTTCAAATTCCGCTGCCCAATCTTTGGAAATACCACCGTGGATTTCCAGGTAATAATCCGCATTGGCGAGGAACAACAGGTTATAGGACTCCGATTTGCTGATGTTGGATTCAGCCTCGAGTTCCAGATGGATCGTTTGTCCGGATTTATAGACCGAACCGCTTGCCGGTGAGATGTCGTGGGCTTCAAGGAATTTACCGCTTCCGTCATTGGAAGCTTCAAAGAATAGTACGTATAGTGTATGTACTTCATCTTCCCCTCCGACCGCATCGATCGTAGCATACGTATTCGCGGCACTTCCCGGAATATTCAGTGTAAAGGAAAGGTTTCCTTTCCCTCCTTCCGGTCCTCTCAGGGACTCGTCTATTTCCGAACAACACGTTAATAATAGTGCGCAGACCAGGCCTGCAAAGAATAGAAAGTTTTTTTTCATGAATGATCCTCCTATATAGTCTGAGACTTTTTTGTTGGATGTATGACAATTATTTAATTATTAAATTTTTACTGGTTTTGTATGTATCGCTACAACAGAGGTTAAAAAAAGAAAGTTCACTGAATTAAAAGTTAAAAGAATTGGCTTATTTTTGTGTTAATTGATTTATCTATTTGATAATTAGATTATTATTTGTTAAAGTCACACAGGTAATGTTTTCAGGCAAAGAAATATTAACCATATGGTAAGATTCTTTTAGAGAAATGGACAGAGGAAGGTTGTTATAAGAGAAAAAAGGAAGGAAGAGATGAATATAATATTTCTTCTGTATAGAAATATGTACCTTTGTATGGTTTTTTAATAGGATTCAGTATGGAAGTATATATCCCTCAGATTATAGCATCCGGTATTGCTATACTTTTATTATACATAGCGAAGTTTATAATCAATAAACTGGTGATTAAATATGGGCAGATCTTACAGATTTCCGAGGTAAGAACACTTCAGACAAAACAGGTTATTTCTACCTTGTTAAATATCATGTTTGTGTTCGTTATCGCTATTATCTGGGGAGTGGAGCCTCATAATCTATTGATAGGTCTCTCTTCGATCTTTGCGGTTATAGGGGTGGCTTTGTTTGCCCAGTGGTCTATTCTCAGTAATATTACGGCAGGTCTTATCATGTTTTTTACGGCTCCTTTCCGGATTGGAGACCGGATCCGTATCATTGATAAAGATATTCCTATCGATGCTGTAATAGAGAATATCCATACTTTCTATACCCATATCCGGACAGATGAGAATGAACTGATCGTGTTGCCGAACAATCTTTTTCTCCAGAAAATCGTTTCCATAAAAAAGGAAAATAAATAGGGTATTTAAGGATTTTCCAGAATGCCCAGCGCTTGTCTGTTTGGTAAGAGTGGGAGCATTCCCGGGGAGTATTTTACCTGTTGTCTGCCATTTTCATCCGCGTAAATAAGGAAATACTCGATTGTGTTTAGTTTTTTAGCTATTTCCACAGCCTCCTCTAATCCCATAGCCATAAAAGCAGTCGCATATCCATCTGCCGTCATGCAATCTTCGGCGACGATGGTTGCACTCAGGACACTTTGTCCGGCCGGATAACCTGTTCTCGGGTCAATCGTATGAGCATACTTTTTGCCCTCTTTGATATAATAATTCCGGTAGTCTCCGGAGGTAGCGACACCACAGGTTTTGCAGGGTTGTACGATCTCTTCGATCCCGTGGGAAACAGCAGAGTTGTCATCTTCCGGTTTGTTGATCCCAATGCGCCAGCAATCTCCGTTTGGGTTTACCCCTTTCATAGCTATTTCACCTCCTATATCTACCATGTAGTTTTGAACTCCTTCCCGTTCAAGTAACCGGGCGATCACATCGGAGGCATATCCTTTGGCAATCGCTGAAAAGTTGAACATGATCCGGGGATCTTCTTTGGTAATGGTTCTGCCGTTCAGATGAACTTTGTCATACCCGACAAACGCTTTAATACTATCGATCATCCCGGGAGTGACACTATCCATTTTACTGAATCCGAATCCCCATAGATTAATAAGCGGAGCAGCGGTCGGATCAAATATGCCATCCGTGTTTTCATATATTTCTTTAGACTTGTTGAAAACAGCTATAAACCAGTCGTCTACTTCAACCGGTTCATTGTTGTTCACTTTGGCAATGATGGAGTTCGGATTGAAAGGGTTTAAGGAAAGATTGAACGCCTGAAGTTCCGCATCGATCTTTTCGGTCAATAGGACCGGGGATTCATATTTGATGCGATAGAGGGTACGAAAAACCGAACCACTTTCTTCAAAATAGGTTTTTTTATCTGTGCAACCTGTTAATATACAGGCGCAAATAATAATAAGCCATCCGGCTTTTCTAATGATCTGATCCATCTTTTATCCTCTCTGTCTTTTATGATCCTGAACAGAGAGAACAAAGATATAAAATAACTGCTTAATCGTGGCTTTCCATGTAACCTCCTTTCATTGGAGAGACGCTGTTTTTTGTGTAAATACTCAGGATCCCGGTTGTATAGGGAGACTCCGGTTTTTCCCACTGTTTCCGGCGTTCACACAAAATGGCCTCTATCTCTTCAGGTGTTTTGGGCATTCCGTTGATTCCGGTAATATCCAGTTTCCTGGCTGGAATATCTATGTGGATGAGGTCACCTTCTTCCACTAAGGCAATAGGTCCTCCTTCACAGGCTTCGGGGGAAACATGGCCAATGGCCGGACCTCGTGTGGCACCGGAAAAACGTCCGTCTGTGATCAGGGCGATGGTTTCTATGAGTTCCGGATCAGAAGCGATGGCCTCGGTGGTGTAGAACATTTCCGGCATCCCACTTCCTTTTGGGCCTTCATACCGGATAAATACAGCTTCACCGGGTTGTATGTTTTTTTGTAGCACCGCTTCCTGAGCAGATTCTTCATTATTAAAGACTCTGGCTTTGAGCGTTACCTGCATCAGTTTAGGAGAAACTGCCGCGTGTTTCACCACAGCACCTTCTGGCGCCAGGTTTCCTTTCAGGATCGCAATCGCTCCCTGTGAACGGATGGGATCGTTTAGTGGCTTGATAATATCGGAGACCTTTACTCCCAACGCATTTAGATATTTCCGTGCTCCTTCATAAAAACCATTCTGACGCATGATATCCAAATTCTCACCCACTGTTTTTCCGGTTACCGTACGAACATTCAGATGCAGGAATTCTTTGATCTCTTCCATAATAGCGGGAACTCCTCCGGCATACCAGAAATATTCTCCGGGCCAGAAACCGCTGGGACGAATATTCAGTAAGAAAGGTATTTTCTTATGGATCTCATCAAACAGTTCCGGTGGAAGGTGGAGGCTTAATTCATGTGCAATAGCAGGGAGGTGTAGCAGGCTGTTACTTGAACCGGCAATAGCCGCATGTACCATAATCGCGTTTTCAAACGCTTCCATGGTCAGGATCTCTGAAGGGAGAAGCTGCTCAGAAGCCAGAGCGACAGCCCGTTCTCCGGCCCGGCGTGTGATATCTTTCAGGTAATGAATATGGGTTGGGATCAGAGCAGAACCCGGCATGGCAAGTCCTAAAGCTTCTGTCATGACCTGCATGGTAGAAGCAGTTCCCATAAATGAACAGGCTCCGCAATCTGGACAGGCATCTTTCTTATATAGCATGAACTGCTCTTCAGTGATCTCTTTTCTCACGAACTGGGCATTGTACTTTCCGATCTGTTCTAAGGTAAGCAGATCCGGTCCTGCCTTCATAATCCCGCCTGGAACGAATACAGCAGGCATATTCAGACGGGCAATAGCCATCAGGTGAGCTGGGACTGATTTGTCACAACTGGTAATAAAGACTCCGGCATCAAAAGGGGTGGCTTTGACATGGATCTCGATCATAGCAGCCATGATATCCCGGGAAACCAGGGAATAGTTCATTCCATCATGCCCTTGTGCTTCCCCATCGCAAATATCAGTTACATAATAGTTCGCGGCTTTGGCTCCTCCGTCACTGACTCCTTTTCCGGCTTCATCTACTAATTTATTCAGATGAGCACTTCCCGGATGGCTATGTCCATAACTGCTTTCAATAATAATCTGGGGTTTATCTAAATCCTCTATACTCCATCCACTACCTAACCGGAGAGAATCAAGTTCAGGTGCGACTTTTCGTAACTGCTGGCTTTTCATCTTTTTGTATATTTATGGTTATTTATCATCGAAGATAAGAAAGATATTTTGTTTATGCTCCCTTCCGCTCCAAAAAAAGAATTAACCCCAGATCGTATGTTCCAGTAGGATTTTGCTGCCGATTGCGATCAGGATGATACCTCCGATCAGGTCCAGTCGCAGATTTACTTTACCTCCTACACGGTTTCCGAAATAGACACCCAGTCCGGAAAGGCCGAATGTAATAATCCCGATGGTAGTGGCCTGTAAAAAAATAGAGGAATCCAGAAGAGCGAGAGATACTCCTACTGCCAGTGCATCAATACTGGTGGCTACGGCCAGTCCTACTAATATTTTGTTGTGAAGAGGATCTACTTTAGATTCTTCTTCCTCCTTTTTGCAAAAACTGTCATATACCATTTTACCACCTAAATAGAGTAGTAGAAAAAAGCAATCCAATGGTCGAAGGCTTCTATATAGCTGGCGAAACCCATGCCTGCCAGGTATCCTAACAGGGTCATTCCTCCCTGAAATGCTCCCATCACAGAAGCTATTTTGAAAATATTGCCTGCTGTGCACTTGTTGATAACAGCACCTCCTGTCACGGAAACAGCCATGCTATCCATGGATAGTCCGATTGCTAATAGTATAATCTCTATAAATGACATATTCAGAACGTTTCCTTCCGAACGATCTCCTCTAAAGGCTTCCGTTTTTTAGGAGTTTGTGTAAATAATTCAGGGGTTGTTGGATAACCGATAGGAATGATCGCCACAGGTTCAACCTGTTCCGGCAGATGGAAGGATGAACGGAAAAGAGAGATTTCAAAGTTACAGACAATACAGCTACCTAATTCCTGTTCGGCGGCTGCCAGGCAGATATGTTCGATGGCGATACCTGCGTCTATATCCAAATGGTCTTTTTGATCGGAAGCCCGTTTCCAGGACTGATTCCGGTCACCACACACCACGATGAAAAGAGGGGCCGTCCGGATCCATTCCCGGGGATAGCAGGATACTACTTTATCCCGGTTCTTCTTTTCTTCAATCACCAAAAAGTACCAGGGTTGATAGTTGACCGCGGAGGGAGCCAAACGAGCGGCCTCCAGTATATACTCTACTTTTTCCTGTTCTACAGGAGTGGGAGCGTATTGCCGGATGGAGCAACGCTTTTGAATGATATCAAGCAGTTTCATACGAATAATAATTTAATAATCATATGACCGGCATCTTTATAAGATCAACCCGCAATGTTGACCTGGCTGCGGATCATATGTAGAATAAAGAATTATTGGTTGGTTATGAAGATTCAAAAACAGTTTTATTGGTTCTTCAGAAACTGCTTTTGATCTGGATCATAACTCTGATTCTATTTTGTATTTATTTCTTCTGGGCGCATTCCGGCAGATTAACTCGCCGATAAATCCCGCCAGGAAAAGTTGTGTACCCATGATCATTCCGGTCAGGGCAATATAAAAATAGGGAGAACTGGTCACTAAGGGTCTCAGGTCTCCGCCTGACATCATAGAGGCCAATTTAGCGGAAAGTACCACTACTAAAGCGATAAAGCCGATAAAAAACATGCCACTTCCCAAAAGACCAAAGAAATGCATCGGTTTCTTACCAAACTTAGAGGTAAACCACAACGTGATCAAATCCAGATATCCGTTGAAAAAGCGGTCTAATCCAAACTTGGTGGTTCCGTATTTACGCGCCTGGTGTTGTACGGGTTTTTCCGCGATTTTATTGAATCCTGCAATTTTTGCTAAGTAAGGTATATAACGATGCATATCATTATATACCTCAATATTTTTAATCACAATTTTTTTGTAAGCCTTTAGTCCGCAGTTAAAATCATGCAGATTATCAATTCCGGAAAACTTACGGGCCGTTGCATTGAACAGTTTAGTCGGAATTGTTTTGGATAGGGGATCATATCTTTTCTTTTTCCATCCGGAGACCAGATCATATCCGTCTTCTTTGATCATCCGGTAGAGTTCCGGAATTTCATCGGGGCTGTCCTGGAGATCTGCGTCCATAGTGATTACCACATCTCCTTCCGCTCGTTCAAAGCCACAGTGCAGCCCCGGTGATTTACCATAATTCCGCCGGAATTTAATTGCTTTGATACAGGGCGATTTTTCCCGTAAACTTTCAATGATCTTCCAGGAATCATCCGTGCTTCCGTCATCTACAAAAATGACTTCATAAGTGAACTGGTTTTCATGCATAACCCGCTCTATCCAGCTATATAGTTCCGGAAGAGACTCTGCTTCGTTGTACAAAGGAATAACTACAGAAATATCCATTATTTATTCATTTTCCAGATGGTTATTTTCATCAATTTGTCCGGTTGCATTATTCCTGCAAAGCAATGCTGCCACAGGAATAGAAAAAATGATACCGTAGAATGTATTGTTTAAAATCCCCATAATCGCCATGCTAATAGGAGTGGGGACCTCCATTCGTGTAATCGTTTCTGCCATTTTGGGACTTAAGTTGGTTCCTTCCAGCATCTCCAGGGTGGCCTGCAATGAGTTGGCTATAAAATCAGAAGGAGCCAGAAAACGGTAGAAGATAAACTGTTCCAGGGAAAGAATGATCCCTGCAAAGGTATAAAGCAATATCCCAAATTGCCAGGCATGGAAAAACTGGATTCTTCCGCCAATATCCATCCGGTAACGTCTGGTAAAAATATAGGCCAGAATAAGGGTTACGGGTGCTAAAGCCTGATAAAAAAGGAGGTAATTGGAAGAGATGGTATAGCCCAATATAAAGAAAACGTATTTGAATAGCCAGAAAATTCCCAGGAGAAGTCCGTAGGACATGGCACTTTTGATAACTGAGCTTTTGTTTTCTTCCATATAAATAATTTCGGATTATACAAAAAAGACAATTGACAATCAACAATCTTTAAAGTAAATAATTGTCAATTGTCAATTGTCCATTATCAATCTATTTTGAGCCTCTTGTCGGATTCGAACCAACGACCCCGAGATTACAAATCACGTGCTCTGGCCAACTGAGCTAAAGAGGCAGGTGGGTAAGCTGACTACATCGCGCCGCTACGACCAAGTACCCTTGCTGCGGTCAAGCCCTGGGGGAGTTCCGAGGGAGCATGCCGTATAGGACTTACCCGGGTGCAAAGGTAGATATATTTTCCAAACCTCCAAATCTTTTCTTGTAAAAAAATGTCTGCTTTCCGCTAAAATGCTGGCTTTCTTGCAGTTTTCATCCGTGTTTTTTTGTGATCTTTAGAGGGAGAAAAATATTTTCTGATGTATAAATTTACAGATTAAAATAGAGATTCCGGGAATTTGCATCTATCTTTCTGCTCTGATTACCGGGAGACGGAAAAAAAGCTTACCTTGTAACGGTTAAACAATTCAGGAATACATAATGAAAGGACTTAAATTAATTTCTGTAGCCATTCTGTTAGTTGGGTTAGCAGCATGTGGAGCAGGAGACAACTCTTCAACACCAGGGTTTATAACAGTGGATGTGAATACCGCTTATCCTGAAAAGGAACTGATCCTGCAGGATTGTATGGATGTGGAATATGTGGTGTTGGAAACGACGGACGAATTCATCACGCATGGCCTGGTGAAAGCCATTGGCCAGGAGGTGATCCTGGTCACCAACCGGTTAGATGGGAATATCTTTATTTTCGACAGGAGCGGTAAAGGCATAAGAAAGATCAACCGTTTAGGACAGAGCGGTGAGGAATATTCACAAACTACGGAGATTATCCTCGATGAGGAGAACCAGGAAATGTTTGTTACTGACTATCCAGCCAGAAAAATACTGGTATATGATCTGTACGGGAACTTTCAGAGAAGTTTTCCGTTTGCAGATACCGGATATTATGATTTTGTATTCAATTATGACCGGGATTGTTTGATTCTTTATAAAAGTTATTTACCGATGGATAATGAACAGGCAGGCCATCTCATTCTTTCCAAACAGGATGGAAGCCTTGTCCGGGAAATTCCACTTCCGGTAAAAGAGATCCGGACACCGAAAGTAATTATGGAGGCGGAGGATGTACAGGTAACGCCTACTTTTTATCTGACTGTTCCTTCTCCGGATAACTGGGTGCTGCTAAATGCGTCATCCGATACGATGTACACCTATGGGCCGGATCATTGTTTAAATCCTTTTATTGTAAGAACCCCTTCCATCCACTCGATGGATACTGAAGTATTCCTTTTTCTCCAGGCAGTTACCGACCGGTATTATTTTCTGCAAACCTTGAAGAAAGAATTTAACTTGGAAACCATGAAAGGATTTCCTACTACTGATCTGTTGTATGACAAGCTGGAAAATTCCATTGTTAGCTATACTCTGTATAATGCTGATTTCTTAAACAGGAAAAAAGTTTATTGGTCAAAACCTGTTAGTCATGAAATACTATCCTGGCAGACGCTGGATGCTTTCAGTCTTATAGAAGCAAATGAGAATGGACAATTGAAAGGCAGGCTAAAAGAAATTGCGGCTGAACTGGATGAAGAAGATAATCCGGTGATTATGCTGATAAAACATAGGCTTTAAAAGTTAGGAATTTTGCGTATAAACGCCACTTAAAAAAGTTAGAAAACGAATATACTTTATTCGTTCCGGAATGCAAATAATATTATATCTTTGTACCTCATTTTTAAAATAAAAAAGACATAAATAATGGGCGGTTTTTTCGGAACTATTTCCCAATCGGCTTGTAAAACCGATTTATTCTACGGAACGGATTACAACTCTCACTTAGGTACCCGCAGGGGCGGGATGGCAACGCTACACAATGGTGTTTTTAACCGGTCAATCCACAATCTTGAAAACTCTTATTTCCGGACTCGTTTTGAAAGCCAGTTGGATAAATTTGAAGGAAACTCAGGGATTGGTGTGATCAGTGATACGGATCCTCAACCGATCTTTTTACATTCCCATCTGGGCAAATATGCGATCGTCACAGTGGCCCGTATCAACAATATTGAGGCACTGGAAAGGGAACTGATCGGAAAAGGATGCTATTTCACTGAATTAAGTTCCGGCCAGATCAATCAAACAGAATTAATCGCCCTGCTGATTTCACAGGGAAAGAATTTTGTAGAGGGAATTGAAAATGTATACAATAAGATCGAAGGGTCCTGTTCCATGCTTATTCTGACAGAGCAGGGAATTATTGCTGCACGGGATAAATACGGACGTACGCCGATCCTGATCGGCCGGAAAGAGGAGGCTTTTGCTGCTACCAGCGAGCCTTGTAGTTTTCCGAACCTCGGCTATGAACCTCATTATGATGTAGGTCCCGGAGAGATTGTTTTATTGACTCCGGAAAAGATGACGCAGTTAAGAGCACCGAACCAGAAAATGAAAGTATGCTCTTTTTTATGGGTCTATTACGGGTATCCTGTTTCAGTCTATGAAGGAGTGAATGTGGATGAAGTGCGTTGGGAAAGTGGAGTCCGGATGGCACAGAAGGATGATGTGGATGCGGATTTTGTTTCCGGGATACCAGATTCCGGAATTGGTATGGCTTTAGGCTATGCAGAAGGAAAAAAGATTCCTTATCGCCGGGCGATTGTAAAATACACGCCTACCTGGCCCCGCAGTTTTACACCGGCTAATCAGACGGTACGTGACCTGGTAGCCCGTATGAAACTGATCCCTAACCGCCAGTTGTTGAAAGGAAAGCGGGTGGTTTTTTGTGATGATTCGATTGTGCGTGGAACCCAATTAAGGGATAATGTGAATATCCTGTATCAATATGGTGCGAAAGAAGTACATATGCGTATTGCTTGTCCTCCAATCATGCATTCTTGTCCCTATTTAGGTTTTTCAGCTTCTAAATCTTCACTGGAACTGATTGCCAGACGGATCATCAAAGAGCTGGAAGGAAATGATTCAGTGGATCTGGATAAATATGCCACCACAGATTCCGAGCAGTATAATAAATTGGTGGATTGTATCCGTCGTAAACTTAATATCACTACTTTACGTTTTAATACAGTAGAAGATTTGGTTGCCTCTATCGGATTGTCAAAAGAGTGTGTTTGTACACATTGTTATGACGGAACAGGTAATGATTGAGTAATTGAAAATGGATAATTGAAAATTTAAAATTTTTCGATTCTTTGTTCAAATGAAAGGGTTATGACAGTAGTAGAACGATTTTTAAAATATGTGACTTTTGATACGGAGTCGAATGAGACCACAGGTGTCACTCCCAGTACTCCCGGACAACGTGTCTTTGCAGAAGAGTTGGTAAAAGAATTGCAGGAAATAGGTCTGGTAGATATTACCCTCGATGACAATTCCTATGTGATGGCCACGCTGCCGGCTAATACGGATAAAGACATTCCTGTTATTGGCTTTATTGCTCACTTAGATACCAGTCCGGACCTGTCGGGAAAGGGTGTAAAACCCCGGATCGTTTCTTATAGGGGAGGAGATATTGTGTTG
>Ga0192262_1082_pt1 | contig 22364 bp, 20 predicted proteins | sample Koala_Koa23_H3_FD_131285 | JGI IMG/M metagenome (GOLD analysis project Ga0192262, IMG submission 131285) | Enriched cells from koala feces incubated with labeled cellulose particles, San Francisco Zoo, California, United States - Koala_Koa2-3_H3 ... | reverse complement strand
CTGCATTGAAGCACAAATGGCAGCATCTTTGGCGGCAGGCTACCTTTGCTTTAAAGACACAGATGCCGAACGAGCAGAATATTATCTAGATCATGCAATTGCTTGTTTTGAACGTGCCGATGAAAACCGTGCGATTGGAGGCGATGAAGCGGAAACGTCTTATTATAGCATCTCTACGTTCTGGGATGATCTGTTTTATGCAGCAAATTGGTTGTATATGGCAACAGGAGAACAATCCTATCTGGATCTGTGCGAAAGCGACTATATTGCAAATTTAGGCACAGAAAGTCAGTCAACCGAGCTGAAATACACATGGGGACATTGTTGGGATGATGTACAGCAAGGTGCAACATTGCTCTATGCCATCAACACTGGCGATTCCACTTGGAAAACACAGTTTCAAAAGCATCTGGAGTATTGGACAACTGGTTACGACGGAAAGCAAATCAGCTATACGTCAGACGGTTTAGCATGGCTGACCAACTGGGGCAGTTTGCGCCATGCAACAACAACTACATTTTTGGCATATGTGGCAGCAGACGAATTGTTTGCAGATGATACCACATATTACGAGAAATACACGGAATTTGCAGATAGCACCATGAACTATTGCTTTGGTGACAACGATGATAATTTCAGTTATGTCGTCGGCATGGGTGATGACTATCCGCAAAACTATCACCATCGGACTTCTAGTGGTATCTGGGATGACCAATGGACAACCATCGGCACAGAAAAAGAACACGCACATACGCTTTATGGCGCATTGGTTGGCGGTCCGCAGGATTCTAACGGCACGTATGAAGATAAAATCGATAACTATCAATGCAATGAGGTTGCAATTGACTATAATGCTGGTTATACCGCAGCCCTTTGTGCAATGGTCTCCAAATATGGCGGTTCTACAGATGATAATTTCCCAGAGGAAGAAACACCGAAGTGGACAGAATTCTATGTGGAAGCGTGTATCAATCAGGCAAGCGATACCTATACTGAAATCAAATTACAGGCAACCAATCACTCTGCATGGCCGGCAAGAATTCTACATTCCATTTCTGTCAACTATTATTTTGACATCAGCGAAGTATTAGAAGCTGGCGCAACTGTTGATGATTTAACGGTGTCACTTAATTATGTGGAATATGATTGTACAATATCTGACCCGATTCAATATGACGGCAATATCTATTATGTTAAGATCACGTTTGAGGATGATGCTAAAATTATGCCAACTGGACAATCTGAACATCAAGCGGAAGTACAGTTCCGTATTGCAGCACCAAGTGGCACGAGCTACTGGAGTGCAGACAACGACTATTCCTATGAAGGGCTTGTACAGCAAGATGTAGCAGAGACGCAGTACATTACTATGTACGATGGTGATACGTTGATTTGGGGTGTAGAGCCGGATGGCACAACAGTATCTGATGTGACTACAACTACTACAACGGAAACAACAACAACCGAAGAAACCACAACAACTACTACAGAAACTACAACGACAATTTCTACAGAAGACAGTGCTTCCGAATCTACGACAGATACTACAGAAGCTACAACAGAATCCACGACAGAAACAGCAACGGAATCTACTGCTGATACGGACAGCACACAAACCTCTGATAGTGATGCCACAATGCTTTGTGGAGATGTAAACTTAGACGGCTCTGTCACCTTGGCGGATGTGGTAATGTTAAACAAAGCAGTAGCATCTGTCATTGAGTTAAACACCTCTGCTACCACAAATGCGGATTGTGATGGAAGCAATAGCATTGATGGCAATGATGCACTCGTACTGTTGAAGTTTCAGGTGCAACTCATTCAGTATATTCCATATTCTGGTTGAAATAATATATCAAATTGCGCAAAATATGGCAAATATATCTTAGACTTGTCTATTTTGCAAAATTTATTTATAATGATATTTTTTTAAATTATAATGATATTTTTTAAAAAATAACTATTGACAAATTGCATTTTTTTAATAATAATAAAATTATAGTTATTTTTTATTTTTATTATAATACAAATACCGTTCATTCAATTCATTCAAAAACAAAAATGTACTAAAATAATCATTTCTAGGAGGAAATATTTTATGAAATGCAAGAAGATTATTGCGGCGATCATCGGAATTGCTATAACCGCAACTGTTGTAGCATCGCTTTTCCTGACTTCATTTTCTGCTGATGCGGCAGATGAGTCAATTGGTACTGCATACCTATGTTATCAGGCAGGCACTGACTCTTTTTGGGACGCTGATTCAGAATACCTGACTGCTGCCGATATTACTGGCGACGGTTCTTATTCTGTTACTGCAACAGCAAACATGGGCTCCGGTTCTATTGAATGTATGATTCTGACAACAGATATCAATGCATTTGATTATGCGGAAGAGGGCGCATCCGCAGGTAACTACGGTATTCCGGAAGGATGTATTGCATACATTGCAATTGATTCTATTGAAATTCAACGCACCAGTGGTGAGACAGATACGATTGAATACACCGGTCCTTCAGATGGTGCGTTCCGTACTAATGACAACGGTTCCACCATTCGTGTAAATATCTGGAATATATGGCAATCACCCAATATCACAGATTTGGGCGGAAGCACATCTGACGATGAAACTAAGTTCGAATTTGCAGATGATGCCGGCATTAACACTGGTGATGTAATCGTTGTAAACTTCACTGTTAGCGGCACTGATGCTGATGACGACAACGGTGATAGCAATGGTGACAATGGTGATACAACTGATTCAGACGTACCGTCTGATGCAATTGCAGAAGCTTATTTCTTAGGTAACATTGGCGCAGAATACTATTGGGGTGCCGACAGTGATTCCAACACCGGAAATGCTCCAACAACAACCTACATTACTGGTGACGGTACTTATACTGTAACTTGGGATCTGGCAAACGGAGGCACAGATACTGTTGAATTCTTAGCAGTGGTTATCTCTCCTGTAAATGGTATCGAAAACTTTACTACCGATACATTTACAGATCTTGTTGTTACATTGGATGAAGTGAAGGTAGATGGCGTGGCGATTTCGGATTACACCGTAAGTGACAATGCAATTGACACTGCTTATTATGAATCCGGTGCTGGTGTTACAAGAATCTATCTCCACGACGATTGGGCTGGTACAGGCGTTGCTGACTTAGCAAGCGAAACTACGATTACTACAAGCATCGAAGTTATTTTCACTATCTCTGGCGCAGAATACGCAAATGATATGGGCGATGTAGATGGCGACGGCGACATCGATGTTCAGGATGCATACATCGTTCAGGTGGAATTTACAAACATTTCTGCAGGTAAGGATGCTTCTTTCACAGATGCACAAAAAACTGCTGCTGACATAAACGAAGACGGAGAAATCACTATACGTGATGCTTACTACATTCAGGTATACTTTGCACAAACTTCTGCAGATATGAATCCCACATGGGAAGATGTATTAGCTGGCTAAAGTGACTACAAAATCACATAAATAAAAAATCAGAATATGACTGCTGTGGTTGCCTTGCTGTAGCAGTCATATTTTTATAAAATAAAAAGAGGCTTTTATATGAAAAAATGATTTACACCCTTTTCCGCTGTGATACTCACTGCCGGAATTTTCACCCAAACACTACAGGTATACGCAGCTGTTCGCTATGATGCCGATGGTCAACCAATCTCTACTTCTGAACCGCCATATCTTGCATATTTAGGCATAGAAACCGGAGCAGAGACCCAAGAAATTCCTGGTGATATGAATATCATGACGACAACATTTTCAGATGACGGCGATGATTACGTTTCAGTTACTTTCAGTGAAGAAAGCAACGTCATCCACTCACTAACGCTCAAAACCAATATCAATGCCTATGCTTACTTGCCAGACGATTTTTCAGCAGAAAGCGACAGCTTTGCGGATAATTGCAGTTTGTCTATATCAATCACATCTATAGAAATTCGCCGCATCACAGGTCAAACCGACACACTATCTCTCGTTGATACGCCTGCCAATAATTCCTTGCGCATCGATGATGACGGTACAATTTGCTATGACATTTGGAGTGATACAGTAGAAAATCTCGAAGGTGATGCCAATGCCGATGAAAATGGCTACCAATTGGAAAACGTGCAAATTCTCAGCTGTGGTGATACATTGACTGTGTATTATACGATCAGTGGTATTGCAGACACTAGCTACAGTAAAGGGGATGTCAATCAAGACGGTACAATTACAACAATAGACGCATATCTCGCCCAAGTGAAATTTTCAGAACTTGCGGCTGGAAACGCCACTACGCTGACACAACTACAATATCTAGCGGCAGACGTAGACGGAAACAATACGATCAACAGTCTCGACGCTTACTACATCCAAAAATATGCCGCCGAGCTTGCAGCAGGAAATAGTCCTACATGGAAAAAAATAATCCCTTGATATTTATACTAAATTTACAATAAGTCAATATGGAGTTATTTTTCCTATGATAGAATAAAGAAAAGTGTATTTTTGAAAAACAGAAATCGCTGCAAAAAATCATTTCATTACCCATCACAAGTTAAATACACCAAGGAGATGCTGTTATGCTCAAATTTTTCGTTGATGAAGTCGACGGATCAGAAGTAACAATTACCGGTCTAGACGCAAGACACATTGGTTTGTCTTTGCGAATGCAGGTTGGCGATCCGTTGACAGTGTCCGCCTATGGAATAGATTATGCATGCCAAATCACATCCATTACACCAAAAGAGGTACGACTCACCGTTTTATCCTCTTTACCTAGCGTTGCAGAGTCTAGTATCTCTGTAACATTGTATCAAGCTGTGCCAAAAGCAGACAAGCTGGTACACATCATCCAAAAAGCAGTAGAATTGGGTGCTGTGCGAATTGTTCCGATTTTAACACAAAATTGTATCTCACGTCCTAATGCAGTCGATTTTGACCGAAAACTATTTCGCCTACAAAAAATCGCAAAAGTGGCTGCAAAACAATCCGGCCGTGGAATTATTCCACAGGTGACAAAGCTGATAACCATCGACGAAATGTGTAAAGAGCTACAGCTCAATAGCTGCAACCTGCTCTTGTACGAAAATGGTGGAAAACACTTTTCAGAAATTTCCCTCGAGGGAAAAACTGATATTTCTGTCATCGTTGGCAGTGAAGGTGGCTTTACGCAAGACGAAGCACAGCAGATTCAGGAAGCGGGTGCAGAACGCATTTGGCTAGGAAATCGGATTCTTCACTGTGAAACCGCACCGGTTACAGCACTTTCTGTTTTGATGCATATGACAGGGAATTTATAATCCTGTGAATTTGCATAAAATATTAGAAAAATAACTTGATTTTTACCGAAAACTATGATATACTATAATTATATCAAAGGTGTATTTTATTGTGTGTCTGCTGCTCCTCGTACCGCAGTCGGCACAAAAAGCCAATGGTACGAAGAATCGGGTGAATCATGAAAGGAAAACTAATTGCTGCACTGGTTGTAACCGCTGTAACTGCTTCTATTGCTATAATTGCTGCACTAAAAAAAGCACGGGATAAGAAAATCATACAATCGGAAGAAGACGATTGGATTACAGAATACGATGAAATCCCAGATGAAGATGCAGATATAGACGAAGAAACAGCCGTTCAAGCTGCGGAATCTAGCTGCTGTGTCTGTGACACAGAAGAAGACGATGTTGAGGCAGCATCGTCCGTTGAAACAGACACTCCAGAAGCAGATACACCGGCACAAGTTCACTTGGACGATCCGGAAAAATCGGAATAATCACATTTCCGCTAAAGTCTAAAAAAGATTAGATTTATTCTGTATACGGTAATGCATCAATGAGTTGTACTTGGAACTTGAGCAATATCAATGCATCGTCTCCATCTACACTGTTGCTTTCATTTACATCAGCATTATACCAAGCCTCATCAGTCAGTGACACGCTGCCAGAAACATATTTATTCAATTTTATAACATCAGCCAGACTAACCGTACCGTCTAAATTGACATCGCCAATTGTCGTTGCAAAACTATCTCCATCATCAGCTGTGGTTGAAGTTGTTGCCGTCGTCGTTGTTATAGACGTCGTACCAGAACCTGTCTCAGTGGTAGAATCCATACCCGAGTTGGTAGTTGTTGTCTCTGAGGAATCTGTAGAATTGGTGTCATCCGTAGTAGAATCCGGCGGTGTTGGTCTGTCATCCGTTGTCGTAGTCGTTTCACTGCTCGAGTCGTCCGAATCTAATGTACTGTCTGTTGTTGTGGTTTTGGTTGTATCTGAAGAATCCGTGCTGTCCGAAGTGGGATCCGGTGGTGTTGGTCTGTCATTTGTTGTCATAGTCGTTTCACTGCTCAAGTTGTCCGAATCTGACGTGCCGCTTGCTGTTGTTGTGGTTTCAGTTGTATCTGTGGAGTCTGTGCTGTCCGAAGTAGAATCCGGAGGTGTCGGTCTATCATCTTCACTTGTTACTGTTGTATCGTTCGAATCAGATGTTGCATCCGTTGTTGCCGTCGTTGTCGTTGTCTCATTATCGTCTGTTACAGTTGTAGTAGTTGTTGTTGTCGTCGAAGTGCTATCTTCAGACAATACTGTACCATCTACCAGAGTAATGGTATAACCATTATAAATGATTGTGCCATAATTTTCTAGTGATGTAATAGTGCAGTCACCGGTCAATTCCCATGTACTTGTTTCATCAATGGTAACTACAGCGTTATTCGATACTGCCGTTCCACCTTCTGCGTTCTCTACAATATTGATTGTACCAGTGAAATAACTGCCATTTTCCAGAGTCATATCCAATGTAGAAATGGTATCTACTACAATGTCACCCTCAAATACTTGACCATCAACGATAAATTCTACATTACCGCCGTTTGAACCAGCTGTACCCCATCCATGACTAGCATCATTTCCCAATACGCTGAGGAAATAGTATCCGTCAGCAGTTTCATTGTTTGTAATCTCTACACCTGACAAATAGATTGTGCAAGCCGTATTGGTTACGTGAATCACATCACCGTTGTTGCTAGTCAGTGTACCACCTGTCATAGAGAAAGAGGAGGTACCCTCGTCAGCATCGCCGGATTGGGATTGATAAATAAAAATAGTGTGGACATTTTCATCAGAGCTTGTGCCCTTTTCATCGTCTATATTGCCATAAACGTCGCAATTTTCCAACGTGACAGAGTTATCACCTTCCACAACAATTGCTTCAGAATTGTTTGCTGTGAGTTCTGCATTAGAAACAGTGATATCCGCTGTGGAGTAAACCGCAGGCGAATTATACCCATATGTGGTATAAGTACCACCATCTACAACAATGGTTCCACCGCCACGGTCAGAACGAATTGCTGCTGCGGAACTTCCTTGGGTTGTAATATCCAAATCGTAGGTATACAATGTGCCACCACCGGTAACCATAATACCACCAGAATTGTTTTGAGAGGTGCTGATGGTAGAATCAGAAATTGTGATAACGCTTTCGCCATAGTTATAGACACCGTTGCCACCAGAAGCATTTGTCGTAACATCTGCACCACTAATGGTTACGTTTGCACCATTTAGTGCCAAAATAGCGGCATTCATGCCATAGAAATCACCAGCTTCTGTGTCAACCGTAATATCCTCCAATGTAACAGTTGCACCATCAATCAACAATGCATTTTCGTCAGACGTGGAAGAATCATAAGATGTTCCGGAATAAGTACCGTCAGAGGAGATAGTCGTTGCAGCTGTACCCGTGTAACCGGAGGAACTACTACTTCCGCCTCCGCCACTGCCGCTACTACTGCCGCCACCATCATCACCGGGGGGCAGCATAAACTGAAACGCACACTGCACTTTGGCAGAGTAGCACTGTGGACAAGATACAAGCGAAAATTTTCTTTTGATACTTACGCATACATAGGACTCCTTTTAATTTCAATCATTCAGAGTTACTTGAAATGAGTAACTGAGGCGTTGTTCCTATATTTTTAATTATAGCGATGATTCTTGAAATATTCTTGAAAATTTCGATGTTTTACAAAAAAATAACAAATATTTTTCGATAGAAAACATTAAAATATCAAATTATAACGACAATGCAGACGAAGTTCCCTACACTATGCGTAACTTTAAATCACACTTGCATTTTCCGAAATAAAATGTTATAATAAAGGAAAGTTTCACTTGAAATCGAGGGGTACATATGCAAACAAAAGACACTTTTCTCAGTTTCTACTTGTTGTCCAAAGAGGAACGTACAAAAATTATCAAAACCTTTCAGCTGAATTTATGGGAAAAATTGAACTTTGCCGACACATTGCAAAAAAATCCAGCAATGCAAAAGAAAATGGAGCAGCTGTTAATATCGCAGCTAAACGAGCTTTGGCGGAAAAGTCATACGTCACTGCCGGAGTTATTAAAAAAAACTGGAACATATATGCGATAATCAACGGTAAATCATGAAGAGAAAAAGGATACCATAAAACAAGCGAACTCATGCGATTCTGATAAACAAGAACAAAAAGGCAGTGAAAAACCTATCAATGCATATCACACTACGTCAATTAAACAAAAAGAAGAAAAGGATATGTTGAAGCCTTTAGAAACGGTTGCATCGATAGAAAAAGAGCAGGATGCACAACCAGAAAATTTAAAAATATCACAAGGCAAATCCAGTCCAACAGAGGTATTCTTACAGTTAAAAGCCGATGTAGCACAAAATGCAGATGCAGATACACAGAATAAACTTGGTTATTGCTACTATTACGGAAAAGGTGTAGCGAAAAATCTAGTCGAAGCTGCCATGTGCTATCGAAAAGCCGCCGAACAGGATGATGCTGTCGGACAATATAACCTAGGCTATTGCTATTATTTTGGGAAAGGACTGATTCAAAATTTTAGTGCAGCGGAACGATGGTTTTGGAAAGCGGCAAATCAAGGGCACGCAAATGGACAATATTTTCTCGGCTAATGTTATTACTATGGGAATGGCATCAAACAAGACTATAAAATAGCTGTGTATTGGTATCAAAAAGCAGCAAAACAAGGTCACAAGGAAGCGCAAAATATGCTAAAATCGAGGAAATTAAAGCGATTTCTCTAGACAATATTTATCGCCAAAGCGCAACAGAAATATATTTTCATAGTAACGCATGAATACACTTCAAGCGGAAATTATCTCCTAGTTCTGGAAACAGTGTTGCCAGCCGAGAGGGAATTGCGATTAAATCTTCTTTTTGCTTATGTGTCAAGTGCTTCAAACGATATTCCAATTTTTGTGCATTCGAACGTGTTTCGGTTTCCCATACACAAAGAACTTCCTCCGGTGGATGACTGCGTGTATATTTCGCTCCACCAGATTCTGCACCACAGTGCTGTCGAAATCGCCGTGAAAAATCAGTGGTAATGCCAGTATAAATAGAATTTCCCTTACAGCGCAACATATAAATCTGATACATCTAATTTCCTCCATTCCCACTGTGATTTTTTACCCCGATGTACTTCTTTTTATTATACCACAAATTCATATCCTTTGCAAATGTTCGAAAATGCGCATATTTTTGTGAAAAGTGCTATTTTTTCATTCAATGGAAAAGTGTTTTTTTTCAAAATTCTTCTGTTTACAAGGCATAAAAAATATGTTATAATATTAAAGTATATCTAATCGATCTATGTCGACGCACAAAAATTTGTGACAGACCAGAATTTTTATGAATGAGGTGTTTCTTTTAAAATGAATACAAAAGAGAAAATAAAAGAATGGGAAGACGCAGTCTCGCAAGCACAAGAGGATACGATTACAATACCGGTAGTTGAAATTTTTCGACAAATCCGAAAATATTTCTTAATATGGGTGATTCTTACAGTGGTATGTAGCGCACTCGTGTTTAGTATATCCCTGTGGAAAAGCGTCAGCTCCACAACGCCGCTAACCGCCATGGTAGGATTCTATTACGATGGCATTGAATTAGGGCTCGACCCCAATGGAAATGAGTTCAATGGAAATTCCATCAAGAACGACACTGTTATACAGACAACAATCACTGAAATGGGCATTGATTCTACCTTGTTAGAAACGATTCACAATAGCATTAGCGTTTACGGCGTTGTTCCTAGTGATACAATCGATGAAATCATTGCTTATAAGAGTATTTTCTATGAAAACTACTCTATAGATTCGGCACAAAAATTGATGAATGTTTCTTATCATTCATCGACCTTTATCATAGAATTTGATTATTCCCAAACAGGATTATCACGCTCTAAGGCTGCTAATTTTCTCAATAGTATGTTGAACAACTACAAAACCTATTTCATGCAAACTTATAATATAAGCGAAGTTTTCAGTCAAACACTGGCTGCCATTGATTATACCGATTATGACTATGCACAAATAGTTGATATATTCAGTAATACGCTGACATCGTTAAAAAACTACGTGGACACACTGATTGATGAAGACATATCGAGATTTCGGTCATCTGAAACCGGCTACAGCTTTTTTGACCTGAGTAAATCAATTAACATACTACAAACAGTAGACGTACCAAATTTGTCTTCCTATATCCAAGCAAACAATATCACGAATGATAAGGACGCTTTGATCACCTATTATGAATATTGTATTGAAACGTCTACTTATTCTCTTGAGTCTGCACAGAAAAATTTAGATACTATCGTAGATTCCATCGAAAACTACCAAAAGGATTCTATTTTGATGATGAACTCTAATGATGATACTTCTACGACGCTAACACAAACTTCTGATGCATATGATAACCTGATTGAACAAAAAATCAGTGCCCAATCCATAGTATCTAGTTATGAAGCACAAATCTCCGAATATGAATCAAGACTATCAAAAATCAAGAAAGGTACCGTCGCTACTTCAGCCGAAATGGAAAAAACTGATGCGCTAATAGAAGATTTTTTCACCAAAATCAACGATATTATTGATACTGTTAATACTACTTCCAATGAGTACTATGAAACCATTGTTTTGACAGATTCTTATAAAGTTCTCGTTCCAGCAAGCAGTTCTCTATCCAGTGCAGATTCCGACGTAATTTCCAGTATGATGCATCCTCTGTTGATTATCGAAGCTCTTTTGGTTGTAGTTTACCTTGTCTTTGCTACAGTTCGTGCATTTATCGTTACACATCGCAAAATCGTATTGTCAAACGCAATTGGAGAAGATGACAGCGATGAGGAAACAGATGATGACACAGAAGAAGAGACAAAAAAGAAATCCTAAACAAACACATTTTTATTCCTCATAAAAGAAAAAATCCTCTTACAGTTATTAGATCTGCAAGAGAATTTTTCATATGTAGAATTTATCTTACTTAGAACCCGTTCAAACCGGCATTCGTCATAATGCTTGGATAACATTTGTAACTGTAGTCTCCATCTACATTACCGGAAATGCCGTTGTACGATGCTGAACTGGTATATTGCCAAATACCATAGCTAGTCTTGCTATACGAAGGTGAGCTAACACCAAAATGTGATACCCAAATATCGTACTCTTCCAAAACAGACTGGTTAACGTAGTTGTTTAAGAAGCTAGCATAGCTGTACAAACAGATGTAATATCCTTGATCCTCCATCGCCTCACAAAAAGTTTCGATGATATTGGAAATTTGTGTTTTGGTCAAAGACAGCTGACATTCCGCTTCAATGTCAAATACCAATGGATATTCAAACTGATAACCCTCAATAACCTGCGAGAATACAGCAGCTTCCTGTGCAGCCTCTGATACGGTTGTGGCATAGCTGAACCAATATGCACCACAAGCAATGCCGTTTGCCTGTGCATTTTTCATGTTCTGGTCAAAATAAGGATCTTCTTGGCTGGCATATTTGCCATAACCGGCACGGATAATCGCAAATTCAACACCATCTGCTTTGGCTTTTGCCCAGTCCACATTCCCTTGATACTTCGAAACATCTACACCATAATAGATGCTTTTCGATGCCCATGCACCGGTAAGTGCCTCGGTGGTAGTCGTTATTGTCGTTGTCGTGGTGGTAGTCGTCGTAGTAGTTGTTGTCGTTGTCGTTGTCGTAGTAGTTGTTGCGGTCGCTAACGGAGTAATATCTGTAACATTCATAACTTGAATCCATGACGCAATAAAGTCAAATGCCTCTGCTGGAAATAAGCCGGTAGCGGAAACATCTGCGCTCCATGTCATCAACAAATAAGCATCTTGTGCATCCAAATCACCAGACAAATTGACGTCCAATAATTCTTGATAAGTTGCAGACAGCACTTGTTCAAGTCCAGAAGAAATTTCTGAAAAAGCACACTGCGTCAAATAAGCCAATTGAATACTGCTCGGATCTGCCCCCTCGATTGCGGCATCATAAGCATACTCCACTGCTTCATCTTCTTCCCCAGAAGCATAGAGCTTCGCATTCTGTGCAAATATGCCACTACACCCTAATGCTGCAGCAGTGAGAATACCAATTAATTTACGGATTTTTTTTTGCATGACAATAGTACCTCCCTGTCACTGTTGGAAAGCATGGTAACATATGCATCTTACAACATGAAATACGCACGCTTTCATAGAAAATTACGATTGTGGATGAAAGTAATTAAGTGCCCCGTCCAATCATCAAATGCGCCACAGCCATATAAAAATGGCAATCAAGAGAATCTGAATCATAGCAAGCAGTGGAAACCCATATTGGAAATACCAGTGCCTTGTTTTGTGACGAAACGCTCACATACCTAAAGTCCCACCAATTCCACCACCGCAAATTGCTACTAAAAACAATGTACGCTCTGAAATACGCCATGCTTTCTTTCTCGCACGGTGTTTGTCTATACCCATTAGTATAAACGAAATCAAGCTTATGCCAACAACATATGCCAATAGCAGCAAAATTTTATCATTTTGTTCCATCTTTTTATTCCCCACACTTTCATCTATCGTGAAACAAGAGCGATTCGCATTCCCTATTTCGATTTGCAGCCTTTTATGCCTCCCTGACATCTTTATCCAATTGCAGCCGAAGCTGTGGCGATAATGCAGCATGGATAGCCTCTATCATTTTCTTATTTGGAGTAAATACAAGCCGTGTTTCGCCATACTCCTCCGTGGTCAAATCGGCATAATATGCACCCTCGCCAGTATTGTCCGAACAAAGCACAAGCGTAGCATCTGGTTTATCTGCCACATCGTCATCATAAGAACCAAACACTTCAAATGCAGCAATATTCACGGTAATCAAATGCACACGCTTTCGCTGATCAATAATCTTGTCCACGTCAAGCTCGTCATTTGTCACAGCATACTCATACTCTACCCGTAGTCCAGTGAGCAAATAATATCCACCGTAAATGATAGCAACAGTGATAAACAAAATAAACAAGTTAATCACCAATGAAAGCCAGACTGACACTGCACTAAGCAATACAATCGCCACTATAATTCCGGCGCGCTTCATGCGATCTTGGGAATCAGGCCATTTTTTTACTAAGTATTCTGCAAAATTATCCATGATATTCTTTGGCTCCTTTTCCATTTTAGCACATCGCTTTTTACGAAAAAAATAAATCGCATACAAAAAGTTGTGTGCATAATCCCTACAATCCTTCATTTATTATAACACAACCATTCAAAAAACGCAAGTGAAAATACAAAAAAGTTTGGCAAAATGCAAATTTTACAAAATATCTAAAATTTTTTTCTAGGAATCGCTTTCCATCGCAAAAGAAATATGGTATAATAAGTGCATTATTGATATAATTTTTGCTTTTTATCTCATAAAAAGGAGTGCCATTACATCTATGAAAGTTGTTTTGCTTGCGCACACACCAGATCCTGAACAAACAATCGCTGCTTCGGCGAGACTTTGTTATTCCGACACCGATATAGAGTCCCTGCGGGAATCCATCTCGCTGGAACGGGCGAAAGGACTTGTGCAAATGCTAGACGGATACGGTCACGAAAGTCCAGTAGAACACGTCACATTTACATTTGGAATTGAAGGTGTCTCTCGTTCATTTTTGGCGCAAATCACACGTCATCGAATTGCATCGTTTTCTGTGCAAAGCCAACGATATGTCCGGCAGGAAAATTTCGTCTACATCACTCCGCCTGCTATAGAAAGCGAGCCGGAATTATTGAAAATCTATGAAGCGTCCATGCAATCAGTTGTAGAGAACTATAACCGTCTGGCGGATGCACTGGAAGCAAAATATGTACCAGAATTTTTGGCTCAAGGTTTCTCTGAAAAAATCGCACGCAATCGTGCAGAAAAAAAAGCCATCGAAGATGCACGTTATATACTCCCAAACGCTTGTGAAACAAAAATGATTGTGACAATGAACATCCGCAGTCTGCGAAATTTTTTTCGTCTGCGCTGCTGCAATCGGGCACAATGGGAAATCCGAGCCGTAGCAAACGAAATGTTCCGGCTTTGCTATCAAGTGTCGCCAATTTTGTTTCAAAACGTCGGACCGTCCTGTATTTGTGGCAATTGCACAGAAGGAAAAATGACTTGTGGTAAGGCACAGGAGGTACGGGAAAAATTTAAAAAAATGCGAGGCGAGCTGCAAAGTGAACAAGAATAAAAAAAACTGTGGCAAGCTAATCGTACTAGACGGACTAGACGGTTGTGGAAAGTCTACCCAATTTCAAGCAGTTCTAAAACAACTTCGGAAAAATGGAAAATCAATCCACGGCATTAGCTTTCCGGATTACAGTAGTCCCTCAGGACAACTGATACAAATGTATTTAAATGGCGATTTTTCTACCACACCGAACGGCGTCAATGCCTATGCAGCATCGAGCTTTTACGCTGTAGACCGCTATGCCAATTATAAACTCCACTGGGAAAAAGATTATCAAAACGGCGATTGGATTCTTGCCAGTCGCTACACAACCTCTAACGCCATTCACCAGATGAGTAAACTCCCGCAAACACAGTGGGACGAATTTTTGCAATGGCTGGATATCTACGAGTATGAACAGCTTGGATTGCCAAGACCAGATTTGGTGCTGTTCCTGTCAATACCACTGAAAATATCCCAGAACCTTCTTCAAAAACGCTATGCATCAAATTCCGGCAAGCGTGACATTCACGAATCGGATTTGGCGTATTTGGAAAAATGCCGGAGTGCTGCGTTTTACGCTGCGGAAAAGCAAGGATGGCATATAATCCCTTGCACGGAAAAGAAGGCTGGTTTAGAAGAAGAAACATTGCTTTTGGTGGATACGATCAAAGAAAAACTACTAGCACGCATCGAGACGCTGTTATAGTGGTTTCAGTTTATCTATCATAATTTTTTTGGAAATAAAAAAGCACTTGACAATTTTACCAAAATATTATATAATAAAAATGAAGTCAAAATAATACAAATTGCCGTTTCGGTGTATTTCTACTTCAGCGGGGTATTAGAAATCGAATGGCAAGGATTATTGGAGGAAAAATATGATTTATTCAAAACAGAGTCGTGATTCACACTCAAAGAAGCATCACACAAAAATCTGCACCGTTCTTGCACTGGCTGCAGTGATGACAACGGCGTTTAGTGGGTGTGACGTCGACTATGACTACGATTATTCTACAAGTTCAAGCTCTCATGCCTCAATCACAAATGTCACAACCGCTAACACAACAACAAAAGCTGCGGAAACTACTGTGATAACAGAGGCAGAGACGGAAAGCGATGCGCCGGATATTGTCCAAGCCGTTTTAGAAAATGAATCTGTATGGCAAGCAAATCTCGCAACTGCAGAAGAACTTGCAGATGAATGTGGATATGATACAGATATAGATGGCGATTCAAAATGTTGGTTTCAAGATATCGATATGGATGGCACACCAGATTTTGTCGTGATGTGCAGACCTTATGCTGCCGGTAAGGGTATTATTAAAGATTTTATGGTGTACTATTTGGACGACTCCACATTTGAAATGTATGACGATGCTTCAAGGTCTTACAATGATTTATATTGTAACTTTTCATTTGAAATTGGAAGCCCTAATGTCGACGACCCTTATATATATTTATATCGTGGTAATTCTACAGGAACATATCGATATTATACGGATTCTGGTTCTACCAGTGGTGAAGGTGTCGGATATATCAATTTATCAGGTGACTATGACTATTATGGCGTTATGGGCTTTGAATCTTATGAAGAAGGAATTTACGTCATGCCGGATGGTGCTAGCACATCAAGTACATATTACGACATCGATAAAGCAATGGATGCCATGAATTTGACCTATTATGAAACGACGGTTGATAAGATGACAGTGGATGAGTATCTAGCTCTATCCGACGACGAAAAAGAACAGAGATTGCTAGACTCTTATAATGCATGGAACTACACAGAAAGCAGCTCTATTGGTGAACCGTTCCAAAGCCTTATAGATGATTATCATGAATATTACGAATCGTTAAATTCTTCCTCTTCCAGCAGCGAAAGCAGCACATCGGAAACGGCATCTGGATGGAAAGATGCGTATATTTCTAAGGTTAAAGAATGTGGCAGTAATGGTCTTAGTAGTTCGTCCTATTATGACGTTGAGTATCTTTTGTATGACATGAATAGTGACGGGACGCCGGAACTTATTTTGAAATATGGAACTTGTGAAGCCGATTACGTAATAGATTTTTACACATACAAAAATAGCAGTATAACTAAAGTTGGTAGTGGCTTTTCAGGATTTCATACATCATTTTATGAAGACACAGATAATAAGCAGCTTGTTACAGAATGGGGACAACAAGGTGTAGGTGGTATTTCATGGTATCAATTCGATGGTAGTTCTGTAACATGCTCGAAAGAAGTGGATAGCATTTATTATGATGTGGTGGGCGAAGAAGAAGATTCTTTTGACAATTACGGAAATTTCAAAGATCTATATGATGATACGACTTATATGTATTGTTTCGGTGATAACACATGGTCGATCACGGTTTCTAGATCATCATACGATAGTTCAGAAATGGATTTTTCTATGATAAACAATTACTAATCTCAAAATATCAAACCACATAAACCAATCGCTTTTGATTCCAAAATAGAGTCAAAAGCGATTTTTTCTATTTATAAATGATTTTCCAAAATTCGCAGACAAATTCCTGAATGCGATGGCAAGTCCATTGTAAATTGCATTCCCTCACGAGTGAAATCGCCATGCAAGATTTCGTGAGATTCTTTTACCGTGCCGTGGAATCGCTCCCACTCTGTGTGTAGTAGTGGCTCCAGTCCCTGACAACATGGCACAGAAAAAGTATACTGCGCCGTTCCCTCATCGGACAAATGCAATAAAACCAAGAGTCGGCTGTTTTGCGCTCGACGTTCTATTGCATAAATGCATCGTTGTTCTTGATGACAATCCAACCATCGAAAACCATCTTCATAATCCTCGGCATATAACGCAGGTTCGCTTAAATAAAGTCGATTTAACTCTGTCATATAATGGTGGAACGCATCGTGTATCGGATAGGATAAAATTTGCCAGTCTTGTTCTTGTTCCTCCGTCCACTCTCGCAGCTGTCCAAATTCACTGCCCATAAAAAGCAATTTCTTTCCTGGGTGGACATACATATATAAATATAACGCCCGTGCCTGTGGGAATTTCTGATCATAATCACCAAACATTTTCTGTAAAATCGTTGCCTTTCCATGCACATTTTCGTCATGCGACAAAGGCAATAAATAATTGGAATCCCAGAAATATTGCATAGAAAACGTCAATTGATGATAGTGGTTTTTGCGTTCCCAAGGATGCATCTTGAAAAAGTCCAATGTATCATGCATCCAGCCCATATCCCATTTATAATCAAATCCAAGTCCCCCTTTTTCTACAGGTTTTGTTACCCCAGGATAACACGTAGAATCCTCCGCAATTAACATGACATCCGGTTGGCGTTGGTGTAAGCCCTGGTTCATATGCTGTAAAAATTGTAGACTAGCTGGATTTGTACCACGATATTCCTCACCACCCCAATAAATCAGTCGACTGACCGCATCCATACGCAGTCCGTCAAAGTGAAAAATTTCTAACCAATAAGCAGCATTTGATTGTAAAAAGCTGCGCACCTCGCCACGTGCATGAATAAAATTACAGCTGCCCCACTCACTGTAGGTGTCCTCTTTTTCAGGATACTCGTAAAGTGCAGTACCATCATAATGGTTGAGCGCATAGCCATCCACAGCGAAATGCACCGGTACAAAGTCGAGAATTACACCAATTCCAGCATGATGACAAGTATCCACTAGCTGCATCAGTCCTAATGCCGTTCCATAGCGAGCAGTTGGCGCAAAAAAACCAGTGCTTTGGTATCCCCATGAACAATCTGCCGGATGTTCGCTCAACGGCATAAACTCGATGTAGTTATAACCGTGTGCTTTCACGTATTGTACCAGTTTTGGCGCAATTTCTTCGTAAGTATACCAACCATTCGTGTCATTTGGATTTGTCATCCATGAGCCAAGATGCACCTCATAAATATTCACCGGTCTATGCTTGTGATCACTTCTCTTTTTCATCCAGTTCTCATCATGAAAAGTGAAACAAGACAGATCTCGAATAATAGAAGCGTTTTGTGGACGCAGTTCCATACCGAAGCCGTAAGGATCACAGTGATCAATAATATCTGCATTTGAATTTTGTGGTGTAATGCGATATTTATACATCTGTCCAGGAACGGCATCCGACACAGTGATTTCATAGATACCGCCATCGTGAACTCGCTGCATAGGACGTGGTGTCCAGTCATCTCCCTCCCAGATGAGTTCGACAGATTTGGCATTCGGTACAAGGGTACGAAAAACAACACCACTTTCTGTTAAATGTGCGCCAAAATATATGTACGCATCAAAGGCGTTGCCGAGAAAAAATTGATGAATATCCATATAGAAAAGCTCCTTTCGTTCTGCATATTTTCAAGTAACATTCATAAGACTACGATTTTTTTATAAATTATAGAAAAAATTGAAAAGATAAAACTTTTTAAATTACTCGTTTCTGATAAAAGATACTCCTTGCAATTTTTTTACAAATATATTATAATAAACTTACTCCAAAATTACAAGACAAAATACGACAAAGTGTCGGTTTTTATTTTAAGAGGTGAAATTATGCCACAAAAACGAGACAAACGTGTACGTTGCACAGTACAAGCCCTCCAAGATGCTCTCATCACATTGTTACAACAAAAGCCAAAAAGCCACATTTCCGTACGGGAACTCTGCGAACTGGCAGACGTGAATTGCTCAACATTTTATGTATATTATAAGGATATCAACGAATTGCTCGACGATATTGAAGAAAAGATCTATGGTCATATCGAGATGATTTTTGAAACTGAATCCAACGGCTTCATGCAAATGCAGCATACCTTGGAATACGTTAAAGCCAATCGTATAGCAGTGCTGGTTCTATATCAACAAGATGGCGGCAATGCAGAGAATTATTTTTCAAGTATCATGTGGGAGAAATTTGATATGTCATATCAGAGATCGAATCGCTGCCAAGATATTCCACAGGCACGCTATCTATATGAAATGCTCTACACTGGAACAAACGGCGTGATTCGAAAATGGCTCAAAAATGGCTGCATAGAATCATCGAAGGAAATTACACAAATTATCTGGCAAACTGTTCTATTTTATGAAAAACAAAAAAAATTTGGAAATACCATTGCATTTTAAAAAGAAATGCGGTATAATAAAAGTAGTGAGCTGTGGAACACTCCAAAAGCTCTAAAATACCCACTACAGCTTTACAAGCTGTGTAAATTTTTCACAGGAGGAAATGTAATTATGTTAGTATCGGCAAAGGACATGATGCAAAAAGCCATGAAGGGAAAGTATGCAGTCGGTCAATTCAACATCAACAATCTGGAATGGACAAAGGCAATCTTAAATACTGCACAAAAACTGAATTCTCCAGTTATTTTGGGCGTATCCGGCGGTGCTGGGAAATACATGACTGGATTCAAGGTTGTGGCTGATATGGTAAAGGCAATGGATGAATCTCTAGGGATTACTGTTCCGGTTGCATTGCACCTAGATCACGGAACCTACGATCAGTGCTATGACTGTATCAAAGCTGGCTTTAGCTCCATTATGTTTGACGGTTCCCACTTCCCGATTGAAGAAAATTTGGCGAAGACAAGCGAATTGGTGTCAGTTTCTCACAAATTGGGTCTGTCTATCGAAGCTGAAGTTGGCGCAATTGGTGGCGAAGAAGACGGCATCATTGGCAAAGGAGAATGTGCAGATCCGCAGGAATGCAAAACAATTGCAGACTTAGGCGTAGATATTTTGGCGGCTGGTATCGGCAACATTCACGGTGTATATCCAGACAACTGGGAAGGACTCAGCTTTGAAACACTAGAAGCAGTTAAGACTACAGTAGGCGATATGCCGCTTGTTCTTCACGGTGGTACCGGTATTCCGGACGACCAGATCACAAAGGCAATTTCTTTGGGTGTTGCAAAAATCAACGTAAACACGGAGTGTCAGCTGGTATTTGCTGAAGCTACCAGAAAGTATATTAAAGAAGGCAAGGATCAGAAGGGTAAGGGTTTTGACCCGAGAAAACTGTTACTACCAGGTTATGAAGCAATCATGGCAAAGGTAGAAGAAAAAATGACTCTGTTTGGCTCTGTAAACAAGGCATAAATCAAATGAAAAATGTTTTCAATCCAAAAGGAGAAAATAACATGACAGAAAAAGAAAAATGCATTTTATGCAAATTAAAAGTTATACTCTGCATCCTAGAGATTGTCATGTACGCTTTGGGAATTGTCCTGTCAGCAAAGCAGCTATTCCGTTTGTGCAAAAACACGGACAAAAACGAAAATTAAAATGCACCTAGGCGAAAATGCTTGATATATCATAAAAAAGGCTTGTCACTGTTTTGACAAGCCTTTTTTTATAAGCATTTGGATATCTGCCGTATCATCGGAAATAATAAGGACACGGTGCAGCACAAGCCGCATCCCAAAATAAATAGAGACAGGAGAAAAACATCATGTCGATGATTCAAAAGGAAATCGAGAAATTCTGAGTGAATGTCTATCAAAATGGCGTATTTTCAGAACTGACAAAATCCGATGTACTGGGAAAATAGAGCATTTTCTTTTTCTATCCGGTAGACTTTACGTTTGTTTGCCCAACGAAACTCTCAGATCTAGAAAATAATTATACAAAGTTCAGAGAAATTAACTGTGAAATTTACGCAGTTTCCTGTGATAGTCACTTTGTCCATAAAGCATGGGCAGATGCATCGGATACAATCAAAAAGCTGGAATTTCCTATGCTGGCAGACCCTACGGGTATGCTGGCAAAGGCATTCGAGGTCTATATTGACACAGAAGGTGCAGCAGAACGTGGCAGCTTTATTGTGAATCCGAAAGGCAAAATTGTAGCATATGAAGTGACAGCCGGAAACGTGGGCAGAAACGCAGACGAACTGTTTCGTCGGGTACAAGCATCACAATTTGTAGCAGAACATGGCAATCAGGTTTATCCAGCAAAATGGCAACCCGGCGAAAAGACGCTGGAACCAAGCCTTGACCTAGTAGGTATGCTATGATGGCAGAACAAAATTTCTATGATGGCATTATTGTAGGTGCCGGTCCTGCAGAACTAGCTGCTGCGATTTACTTGGCTCGATCAAAATATCGAGTGCTGGTAATTGAACAGGAACGAATTGGTGGACAAATTGCAATTACAACAAATGTGGTAAATTATCCCGGTATTCTCTGTACAGACGGTAATGCACTAACAGAAACCATGCGAAAGCAGGCGGAAAACTTCGGCGCAGAATTCTTATCATCAAAAGTTACAAAAGTGGAATTAGATGGAAACGTAAAAAAATTTCAAATGAAACAGAACGTATATCGGACACTTGGCGTGATCTTTGCCACTGGTGCTACACCCAAAACTGCTGGTTTTCAAGGCAAAGCAGAATACCGTGGTCATGGTGTGGCATATTGTGCCACGTGCGATGGAGAATTTTTCATGGGAAAAAATGTCTTTGTCGTAGGCGGTGGAAATTCGGCTGCACAAGAGGCAGTTTTTCTCACCAAATATGCCAAGCATGTAACAATTTTTATTCGTAGTAAACAGTTTTCCTGTAATAAAGCGATAGCAGAACAAGTAATTCGTCACCCGAATATTCAAGTGAAATATCACACAGAAATTCAAAAAGTAGGCGGCGATTCCATGCTGCGTTATGCAATTTTTCAAGACAAAGAAACTGGTAAAGAAACACGCTATGATGCACCGCAGAGAGATACGTTCGGAATTTTCGTATTTGTAGGTTTTACGCCAGAAACGTCGCTGTTTCAAGAAAAATTGACATTATCGGAATCTGGTCATCTC
>Ga0192262_1081_pt1 | contig 22400 bp, 23 predicted proteins | sample Koala_Koa23_H3_FD_131285 | JGI IMG/M metagenome (GOLD analysis project Ga0192262, IMG submission 131285) | Enriched cells from koala feces incubated with labeled cellulose particles, San Francisco Zoo, California, United States - Koala_Koa2-3_H3 ... | reverse complement strand
CGGGCGGTAAACTGCTCGCGGGTTAACCGCTCCAGCCAGTGCGACTGGAAGACAGAGAGTCTCCCGCTGCCGGGGGTCTTAAACTCCACGAATATAGCCCGACCGTCCTTTAAAAACAAACGATCCGGGATGCCGGTATGCCCGGTATTTTCCAGTTTAATGGAAAGCCAGCCCCTTTCGCGGGCGTACCGGGTGCAGGCGGCTTCCAGTTCTTTCTCGGGTCTGTTCATTTTTTCCGAATAAGCGCCCAGCGATGGGCGGGGTTAATCCTTCCACGACCCCCGGGACCGTCAAAGAGATACCGGGGGACGCCGTTACTATACAGGGTATGCCGACCGGAAGGACTGGCTGCCGTGCGGCAGGGCGTAAAGCCTTCCGGCGGCGTGTCATGTACTTCGTATGTAATTCCGTTTAATGTAACTGTTTCCATTTTCTGCTGTTTTCATACATTTCAAATACCCGGCGGTGGTACAGGTTTACCTCGCCATAGTTCTTGTCGAATGTTTTATCGACCCTGTATCCGTGTTCATGACTGAGAGCCTTCAGGACGCCCCAGCGATAGGCGCGCCAGTCGGTGCCGTGTTCTTTCGCCCAGCGCTTAATGCTGTACCACTGGGTAGCTTCGTCGAGACGCTTTTGCTGCTGCTCGTTTTGTTCTACCACGGCAGCAAGCTGGCGAAGAGCATCGGCATAAGAGGTGGGGAGACCGGCGCGTTCTTTCTTTTCCAGCTCCTCCCACCGGCGGTTAACCTTGATACGAAGCTCGCGGCTGTAGCCGGTCATCAGGTCAAAACATTGCATGCGGGTTAAGAGGTATTCGCGCTGCTCACGGTTTCGGGAGTCTTTGTAGGTGATCTCCTTAATTTTAAGGAGATCAAGTTTTTCGTAACTTTCGTTTAATTTATCGCAATCCTGGAGAACATTGTCATGCCTCTTTTCAGTCAGGGAGGCTATCTCCCGGCTGGACATGGTTACAGGTGCTTCCCCGAAATTCCCTTCGAAAAGGGTTAATTCTTTTGTTTCCATAATAAAAAAAAGACCCGGTAAAGTTTCAGAGACGTGACCTCCTACGCTTTACCGGGATTATCTTAGTTGTTAAACTAATTCTTACAGGTTTGTAACCGGTCACGTCAATTACTATGGAACAAAGATACAAACAAAAATCGAAACCACCAAATAAAAAAGCCTTTTTTTTTGAAAAAATGAATCTCCTCAGATTTGAGGAGACCAACGGGCACCTTTTTTTACTGCTCAATTTTGAGCAGTCAACTACTTCCATAACTTTCGCTTGCTCATTGAAGTCCTTGTAGTTAATCTGTCCAAATTTGGACAGATTAAAACTTCCATAACTTTCGCTTGCTCATTGAACTCCTTGTAGTTGACTCCTCAATTTTGAGGAGTGAACGTCTTTCATAACTTTCGCTCACGGCTCGTCGAACTCCTTGTAGTTAATCTGTCCAAATTTGGACAGATTAAAACTTCCATAGTTTTTGCTTGGCTCATTGAAGTCCTTGTGGTTTGACTCCCCAAATTTGGGGAGTCAAAACTTCCATAGCTTTCGCTTGGCTCGTCGAACTCCTTGTAGTTGGTCTCCTCAAATTTGGGCAGATTAAAACTTCCATAACTTTCGCTTGCTCATTGAAGTCCTTGTAGTCGACTGCCCAAATTTGGGCAGTCAACTACTTCCATAACTTTCGCCCTCCTCGTCATACTTTCGGGGGGGTGTGGTCCCGGGCTTTTTCCCGGTCAGAAAGGTGATTTCCTGTCTGGCTATGATGAGGGATGAAATCACCAAAAAAGCCTCCTTTTTTCACAAAAAAGAGGCTTCACCTATAAAAATTTAAAAACATGAAAAAATAAACAAAATGATAAAAAATAAACTTTTTACAGGACAATCGTTGTCACCTGCAAATATACGAAGTTTTATTTAAACGACCAACTATTTTGCCTTAAAAATTACCGGCGCGTTTCCTCTTTAAACTCATCCATCAGGCGGGATTTTTTCTGAAGCGCCTTAAGGGCATATTCCTCGACCGTCTCGCGGGCATAAAATACGTGCAGATCCACCGGCGCCCGCTGCCCGCGGCGGTGCAGACGCGCCGAGGCTTGCTGCCATAGTTCAAGGTCGAACGTCAAGGAGGACCAGACGAGGAGCCGCGAGCCGGACTCCTGTAGATTCAGCCCGTGCCCACAACTGGCGGGGTGCGCCAGGAGCACATCGGCGTCGCGGTTGTTCCACCGGGTTAAAAAATCTTTTTCATCCGGGGTTACGACCGCCGCGCCCTCCTTCTCCAGCCGCGTTTTTAAGTAAGCTGCTTCGGCGCGGAAGGCGTAGAACAGGAGCACCTGTTCACCTTCGCCGACCATGCTGGAAACCATATCCGCCACCGCTTCCAGTTTGCTGGACGCACCCGACCAGACCGGGGCGGAGGTAGCGGGATCATAGATAAACCCGCTGCAAAGGGTCTGCAGTTTTTGGAACGCGCCCTTGTCACTGAGCGCGATAATACGTTCTTCGTCCTCCACCCGAAGCAGGGTTTTGGCATCCATGTACCGGGCGCGCTCTTTCTCGGACAGGGGTTGCGGGTGGTAGAGGGTACGCATCGGCGGCAGGGCGGCATAATCCTCGGCGCGGAGGGTGAAAATTTGCCCCTTTACAGGCTCAAGGATCGACTGCAGGGTGTGGGGTGGTAGAATCCTCCACCGGTGAAAAGGAAGACCGGAAAACGCGTTTAAATCCTCGAAATAGGTGGCGCGCCAGCGGAAAAACTCAGGGATGTAGATTCTACCCCGGCGGGCGATGTGTGGCGTCGCCCGGTAGATACCCAGCGCGGCGAGCTGTCCAAAGAGGTCAATAGCCCCGTTAGGTAGGAGCGTACCCGTCAGCCCCCAGCGGATGGCGGTTTTAATCCCCAGTGCGTACAGGAAACGTTTCGAAGTGACATGCTTCAGGCGCGTCAGCTCATCAAACACGACCGCCTCGAAGTCCAGCGTCGGGGCTTCGGCAAGCTGCTCGTAACTGCAGACGGTGCGGGTGGTCTTTCTCCTCCATAGCGCGGCACGCTGCGAGGGGGTACCCTGGATCACGGTCCACTCGTGGGGGTCGTTCCACTTCTTCGCTTCGGCGCTCCAGACCGAAAGCGCCACCCGTTTGGGGGCTACGATGAGCGCGCGCCGGACGCTAAGGCGGTTTAAGGCTTCAATGACGGTCGCCGTTTTTCCCAGTCCCATATCCATCGAGAGCACCGCGCGAGGATGCTGGGTGAGAAACGTAACGGCTCTTTGCTGATATTCTTCCAGTTTCATCGGTTTACATTTCTTTGTAAGGTACAAGGCAGAAAGTCTGTACCAGGGTTATAATATGCGGATTTATTTCTTTCATCCGGTTCAGCGTGTGCAGCGCCCCGGGGTTCGCTTTCCACAGGCGGTTGAGTGTATCCCTATCCGGCATTTCCGTTTTAAGGCTGTTTTCCGGCGTCTGGGCGGCTTCTACCGGTGCGGGTGGTATAAGAGTAGGGGCGGCAGTTTTTAAAGCCTCTGCGGGCTTTCTTTTCGGCGCGCGGCGGGATTCTTCTTCCTGCCTTACCGGGGCGACCTCAAAGAGGGAAAGCTGCCCGGCTGCGAGGGTTTGTTTCTTTCTTCGTTTAACCATTGTTAATTTTTTTAACATATTAATTAGGCTGTTTTTTGTTAAATTGCTTTAACATTTTAAGAAAAATTAATTAAAATGTTAAAATCAATTTAACACTTTTCGATGCTTTCAAATGTTAAAATTTTAACATTTGAGGGGTTTTTCGGGGGTTAGTTCCTTTTTTTTGAATTAGAAAGGAACCGAGCTAACGCGCTGAACCTTAAACAATTAAGGGGTAAAAATTTCAAGTTCCTTTTTATAGCCTATTAAATATATATATTTTTCTATTTTTTTTTTTTTCATGTCGATATATTGCCAATATTTCATTGTTTTCAAAAAAAAAAAAATCTATAATATTAATAATACTATCTTTTAGGAACTAAAGGAACTAAAACACTTTAAAAGATTGAACAACAACAAGTTAGCTCGGTTCCTTTTTTGGTTCCCCTTTAGTTCCTCGGTTCCTTTTCAATCTTCCATAATATCGCCTCGCGTTACCCCGTCCGCTGTGTTTGCCTCCGTAATGGCTTCCAGTAGCTCGTAGACCTGTATAACGGAACGTTTTACGCCCCCCTTTCGGCTATTATCTGTTATCCATACGTTTGGGCAAAGTTCCTCGAGCGCCGTCTTGACTTTGTTCCTGAAGTCCATCGGATACACTTGCCTTTTGTATCCTAAACCCTCGAAGAGAAACTCGGAGAAGTTACAGCGGTACGAGTTTAGGTCCCGCAACCAACGTTCTGTTCGCCATGTCTTAATTTCCTCCTTAAGGTCTTCAATCTCCGTGCGGCGGTTGCCCTGAATCTCCTCGAATACATGCTGCGAGGCATCGCCATCCTCCCGCGTTACGGATTGGATAAATCCCAGCCATTGCGTCCAGATCCACTCGGGCTCGAGCTCGAGCGCTCGCGGATTCTCCGGCCACTCAACAGCCAGTATGCGGCGCTCGTTGTCCTCCGGTATAAATTCCACGGGTGAGGGGTTGGAGGTAATCAAATAATTGGGATAAGCCTTCCCGGTTACGATGTCCTTAAATTTGGGGTTCCAAGTAAATGTATCGGCCGTGATGATTTTTTTAAACTCGGAATATTCGCGCATGTTCTGCGGCATCTCGTCATCGAGACGCGTGGCAGGGTAAAACATAGCATGCGGCGCGACGTGTGCCTCGCGTCCGATTTCCCGCAGGAAACGGCTATCGATATCCAGTATCCTCCCACCTTCCCCCCGCTCGCCTAGCCACTCGCTGAACTTAAAGCCGCAAAGGATGGACACGATCACACCCGCCGCGGTTGTCTTTCCGGTTCCCTTTTTTTTGCCGTAAAACCACAATACCCGGTTTTGCCCCTCCTTCCGGTAATCAAATTTGACGCGGGCAACGAAATAACGGAGCTTCTCCACGTCGCGCGCCGAAAAAGCCGGATAAGTGGTGCGAAGGGACTCGTCGGCTAATCTCCGTTGCTCCTCGGTTACGTTTTCCTTAATCAACGCGGCGCGGATCTTTTCCACCCGCCGCGGGGTGATTACGTCTATCCACACCCGGTCGGCAATATCTACAGCATGCCGGGTTATTTGATTGTTTTCGCCCAGCCGGCGGCAAAACTTGGCGGCGTTTACCATTACGCCGGACACCGATTTAAGATCGGTAACAGAGGCGCGGCGCAGGAGCTCGGTCAACTTTCCTTCCATTTCCTCCCGGCTGGTTTCCTCCCCGAAATACCGCCGGGCAAACTGGTACGTATCGGGCGCCGATAACAGATAGGGCAACAGATCCTTTCCCGTTTCTTTTTCCGTCTCCTCCGGCAAGTCGCCCGCCAACCAGTCCACCGCCTCGAGCCGTGTAATGATTCCCTCCTTTTCCAACCAGTCAAACATTTCCTTATAGCTATAATTAAAGTGGATTTGAAGCAGTCCGAACGTATCATGCGCCCGCCCATCGGCTGCCGGGTCCGTGTTGTTGTGCCCGCTATAAAAACGTTGTTTGTCCTTGTAATACAGCGCGCCGGGGGTGGAGGTAGACCGGCAGTATTTGTACCGAATCCATTTTCCCTCGTCCTTTGCCCCGGTGTAGATATGGGACAAATAACGTTCGATAGCGACGTCCGGCGTCAGGACGCGGTTGCATGCTTCGATATAATTTGTATCTACGCGGATCATTCCATTTCGCTCCGCGCGGTCACGCTTTCCGCCCTCCCGGATTGCCCGGCGGAGCGCCCGCATTTCTTCCTCCCGGGCTTTCTCCTCCTCCGCCTTTTCCCGTCTTACCGCGGCGGCTTGCAATACCGCGTCCACATCCACCGCCGCGCCGTCTTCCTTGATCTTAATTGCCCGCATGTATGCCTCCCGCCTCTCTTCCGACGGGATGGCGGCGCCAAAAAAGAGCCGCCCCCAATCCTTAACCGGATCAAGAAAGGGTAGGCAGGCGTAAATTTCACCGATAAACGTGTTCCATTCCGGCGACGTCCAAAGGCGGTGACGTCCGTCCCGCGCCTCTTCCTCTTCTTTTCCCTCGATACGCCGGGAAAGGGGTAAAATAATCCTGTATCGGGGATTTTCCGCAGTATAGTTGTAGGAGGGAATTCGCGCGTAAGCTTTGCCCTCGAGCCAATCCTCCAGCGCCTTCCAATCCTCCGGGGTCCATGCCACCGCTTCCCCTCTTTTGTTTTCCGGGTCTTTCTTTTTCCCGTCCGCATCCAGTATCACGCAGTCGACCCACTCCGTCCGGCTTCGCCCGCCGGGTGAGTAGCCTGCAACTATCCCGCCCGCCTTTCGTTTGTCATCCAGTACGGGCGGCGCGTTATACCTTTTTTTAACCAATTCTGTAAGGGACTCGAATACCTCGGGCGCATCGAACGGCGCCGCACCCTGCCAGATGGCTGGCAGCCCGCTCCATTCTTTTCCGTTTTCTTTTCCTTTTTGGTGCAGTCTTTCATCGAACCGAAAAGGGGTTACCGTTAACGTCATATAACTATTTTTTATTTTCCCGCCGTTTCAAAACAAAAAACCCGGGCAAAATGGGTCAGACATCTTACCACGGGTTTCCTATCTTAAAACAACAGAGCTGTTTAAAAATTCGTTTGAATGGGGGTTTCTGTTATCATCTGACCTTAAACATTCCACCGCTACAAATATACTCATTTTTTTTCGTTTCTTCCAGATTCCAAAGCCATAAAAAACATGTTTTAAAACATCTTTACCCGCTCACCCATTTTAAGCCGTTTTAAGGCGTTAAAAACTCCGGGTGGTACTCTTATACCACCCGGAGCCTGAAACGCTCTTAAATCGCCTTAAAATGGTAATTCGTCGCCGCTTTCCGTTTCCTCTACAGCTCCCGCGCTGTACTTTTCTTCCGATACCCCGTCGGGGTTGTCAAAATAGTCGTCCGCTGCCAGCCAGTCGCGGCGCAACTCCTGAAACCGCCCGTCGAGCAGCTGGAACGTATATCCCTGCTTGCCCATCCGGTTGAAGTAGTTTGCTTTTAATACCACATCCGTCGCCGAGGCAAGGAAACTGGCGGGTAGCCGTCCCTTTAGCTCTTCGTTATAGATGTTGACGCTTACAAATGTAGTCGGATACTCCCGGGCGACCGGGCGACAGTATTTCTCGCCCGTCTGCCGGCGGATGACGTCGTTAATCAGTTCTACCCCACTGTTGGGCAGGGCTACGCTCCATTTTTCAAACTCCTGGTTCCAGCGCATCAGCAGCGGCTGTTCGTCCCCGCTCCGCTGATACCGATACACCAGCGTCCGTTTTTCGTCGTCTTCAAATACAATTTTTTGTTTCATCTTTTTTTGATTCATTTATAGCCGTCCGTCGATCGGCTGTTTCCTATTTCCGTCCGCCCGTGACGGATACAGGGCGGCGTGTTGTTTTTCGATCTGTTCTTTCAGCGGGGCGAACAATGCACGTTCGCCCTCCTCTATTTCCACTGTGATGCCGTAGCGCACCGACTCATAATTGCCGAGGTTGTGCACGATCTGCAGGTTAATTTCCTTTACTTTCATTTTCGAATTTCTGAATTTTCGAAATAAGGTCTTCCAGATACTTTTCCCGCATTACGAAACTGTATCCTCCGTGATATACGGTCGAACCCGATACTTTCAGATCGTAATGAATTCTGTTTTTTGCGCCGTAACAGCCCGCTTCTTGCGCAAGTTTGGACTGCAGCGAGCACGTTTCGTCCTGTTTCAGTTTCCGGGTGATTTTTATCTCTTCAAGAAATTCGATCATTTCCTCCGCTGTTCCGAAAAAACTGTAACTTTCAAAATAACTGCCGTTTCTTTTTTTTCCGAATTCCTCGTTACCTACCGATAAGAGGTAATAATTTGTGCTACTGCGGTCCTCCTGATAGTTTACTGACAGGATCCACGGGTTAAGGATACCTGTTAACATTTTGTTTTTGCTGATAGACTGTGCGCCGGCACTTGCGGACATAAAAAACATGATTACTGCGATTAAAATTTTACTACTTGTTTTCATTTTTTTTAATTTTTAAATGGTTACTACTTATTTTTCATCGTTTTCGGTCTCTTTGAGTTCGATCACTTCCGCCACCTCTCGTATCCGGGGGCGCATCTCTTTAATTCGGCACAGTCCCCGCATCAGCTGTTCTTGTGCCTCCGGGTCTTTTTCCACCGTCCGAAACGCGATGCGAACATCCTCCGGGAGCTTGCCGCTGCCATGGATGAGGCGCACCCGTTCGGCGCCAAGGAAATAATACCACTGCAGTTGCCAACGGTATCGCTCGGCAACGTCCGCCGTGTGGTAGCGCGAGAACTTCAGTTCCAGCACCAGGCGCCGCCCGGCGTCGTATCCGTCGGCGTGGGCGATCAGGGCGGGTAGCCCCTCCACGTAGCGCCGAAGGACATGTTGCCGCTCGACGTCGCCCGTCCAATCCGGGGCGACCTCCTCGAAGAAGTAATCCTCGAACCTGTGTCCCGCCTCCATCGCCTCCGTCCTGGGCACCTCGCGGAGGTACCGCCGGGGCAGGTCACCGTAAGCGACGGCGAGACGGATGTAATGCTCGAGATTGATCCGGAGCCCGTCCCCGATCCGTCCCACCAGGCGCGCATCGGTGCCACCCAGGTACCCGCTTCGATCCTGCACATTACTGAAGTCCATCGCCCCACGGGTTATCGATTGCGAACTCTTCGTAGAAATACCGGGCGACGCGAACGGCTTCCGTGACGGTCAGTTTGATACGCCTGTCACCCGAGACGCGCGCCCTGACGCTCTCATAGCTTTCAAGCCCGAACAGGTTCTTTAAGCCTGCATAACATGCCCGTTTTCCGGGTTTGTTCAGCAGGTCCCAGCCGCGGCGGAAGGGCATCCGGCCGTCGGGGTTCTGGACGGCATAACGGATAACGTTTTGTTCGTACTGTTTCATAATTCTTTCGTTTTAGGCAGCGCCTGCAGCGCTGCGATTAATAACTCTTTTACTTCTTCCATGCTCCAGCGAAGCGCCTCAAGCTGCGTTTGCTGGTCCTTTACCAGCTGCCGGAGTTCGCCCGGCGGCATGTTTTCAATTTCTTCGCTCGTGTAATACTTTCCCATTTTCATCTCTTTTATTTTTAAAAGTTTATTGTTTCACGTGGAACACCGGTTAACACCAGCGGGAAAGTCCTTGACTCTCGCAGATCTGCCGGCGGTTCTCTTCCTCTTCCTCTTCCAATATACGCCCGTAACGTTCCAAATCCATCCGGGCGCCTTCCTTTTCGGCTTCCTCCCAGGGGTCTAAAAAGCGTTCTTTTTCAATTGCTCTGAATGCTTCCATCTTTTCCCGTGCTGCGTCGTAGTATTCTTCAACGCTAAAGTAACGGTTTACAAATTTTTTGTTTTTCATCTTTTTTATGGTTTTAAATCCCCGGGGAGGCTCCCCGGGGAGGGGTGAATTAAAATTTATCAAAATTTTCGTCGAAATGTTCTCGGATGTATCGTTTTACGTTGTAGTATGTTTTTTGGTAATATTCCTCGACGCTGTCCGGAGTCGTGAAGTAGCGGTCGGCTTCTTCTTCGGTGATCACGCTCATCAACATCCATCCGATTGCCTTTAGGTACTTTACGCTATACTCAAACGTTAACTCTTTCGGTTTCTGGTTCTCGATTTCCTTTACGATATCCAAGTTTGATTTTTCAGTTGTTCTCATGTCTTTAATTTTTAAAGGATTAAACTTGTTTTTTTTATTACACTGTAAAGATACAACCGTTTTTGAGTTCTCGCAAATTTTCCAAGTTAAAAGGAGTTAAAGAATAAAGGGAAAAGAGTTAAGAGAGGTTAATACGAAATGGTTCCACGTGAAACAAAAAAACCATTCTCCTTTTAGAAAAAAGAAAAATGGTTTTTCGTGGTGGCGGGATATTAATTTAATCTTCTTCGCCTTCTTCTTCGTCTTCTTTTTCTTGCCCAAACTTCCAGCAATAAGAATCGGGCGCATATGTGAGGGCGTAGAGCTGTCCATGCGGCTGGCTCTCCGCGCTGGTCGTCTTGTTCTTCTCCCACGTCTTTCCCCCGTCGGTCGAGTAGGCAATCCAGGGGTGATAGTAGTTGCTGGCATCACTGCCGGAGCCGGACCTAAATCCCGCCACCACGAAGCGCCCGCCCCCGTAGGCAAGGGCAAGGAGCCGTCCCTTCGGCTGGCTATCCTCGCTGGTTGTCTCGTTCTTCTCCCACGTCTCACCCCCGTCGGTCGAGTAGGCAATCCAGGGTTTATCGCTGACTGTGGTACCGTATCCCGCCACCACGAAGCGCCCGCCCCCGTAGGCAAGGGCGTAGAGCAGTCCATGCGGCTGGCTATCCTCGCTGGTTGTCGTACTTGGCGTCCACGTCTTTCCACCGTCGGTCGAGTAGGCAATCCAGGGGTGATAGTTGTTGTCGGTATCACCGCTGCTGCCGAACCTAAATCCCGCCACCACGAAGCGCCCGCCCCCGTAGGCAAGGGCAGGGAGCTGTCCATGCGGCTGACTCTCATTCGCAGTAGTTTCGCTTTTTGTCCATGTCTTTCCCCCGTCGGTCGAGTAGGCAATCCAGGGGTGATAGTTGTCGGTGGTACCGCCGCTCTCGCCGAACCTAAATCCCGCTACCACGAAGCGCCCGCCCCCGTAGGCAAGGGCGTAGAGCAGTCCATGCGGCTGGTCCTCCGCGCTGGTTGTCGTACTTGGCGTCCACGTCTCTCCACCGTCGGTCGAGTAGGCAATCCAGGGGTGATAGTCGTCGGTGGTACCGCCGCTGCTGCCGTACCTGTATCCCGCCACCACGAAGCGCCCGCCCCCGTAGGCAAGGGCGTAGAGCCGTCCATGCGGCTGGTCCTCCGCGCTGGTTGTCGTACTTGGCGTCCACGTCTTTCCACCGTCGGTCGAGTAGGCAATCCAGGGGTGATAGTTGTTGTCGGTATCGCCGCTGGAGCCGGAGTTGAACCTGTATCCCGCCACTACGAAGCGCCCGCCCCCGTAGGCAAGGGCACGGAGCTCTCCATGCGGCTGGCTCTCCTCGCTGGTTGTCTTGTTCTTCTCCCACGTCTCACCCCCGTCGGTCGAGTAGGCAATCCAGGGGTGATAGTTGTTGTCGGTATCGCCGCTGGAGTCGTAGTTGAACCTGTATCCCGCCACCACGAAGCGCCCGCTATAGGCATCAATTTCCTCCCACGGGCATTCCTCTTCTCCTTCTTCCGCCCGTGCAGTACCCATTAGCCTTACTTTGTTTATTCCGTCGGTTGCCTCTGAGAGGATAACGTCCGTTTTCTGCTGTTTTTTTGTTTCTCTGGTTTTCATTTCTTCTGTTATTGTTATGAATATGATTCATTACCACATGTCGCCCAGGATGGCATGTCGTCCGGCTCCGGTTCTATGCAGTCCATCCAGGCATAAGCGCAGGGTATTTCGGTTTCGTTTCCGTCTTCCGGCTCTGCACTAATAATTACAGCTACCCGCGCTGTTTTGTTGCCGCTGCGGAAATAAACGTAATGCGTTCCCAGGGCGGCCGTAATGTCGGAAGAGTCCGCCGCGTTGCTTCCCGGTCCCGTATAGGTGATTTTGTAACGGGTTCCACCCTCTTCACTATTCTCCTCCCCGCAGCAAGATTCCGTCCCCTCCTCATCACTGTCGCTACAGCGTTCAACCTGCAAAAAACTATTTGACACAGAATAGGTAACGCCCCGGCTGCTCTGAACCGTCACACAGGCTTCGAATTCTGATTCTGATCCGGGGAGCGTCCAGGAGATATAGGTAGGATTGACTGTCAGGGAGGCACCTCCCACGCCTGTGCCGTCGTAATTCTGGGCGTTCAGGCGAACCAGTGTAAGGTCCGCCAGTCCGCCCTGCCAGGCAGCTTCCGCCACGCACCACACACGCGCTGAGGTACTGACAAGAGATAAATTATTTAGCTGCATAAATCGGTAAAAGGGCATAGGAATCGTCACTTCGTACGTTGTTTTTTCCTGTAGTACCCGGTTCAGGTCCTCGTTTTGTCCCATATCGAAGCCGCGGAGCGTACCGAGCGGCGAGCTGCAGCCTTTCCATACGGCAAGGGTGGCATCGCCCTCCCAGCTAATATTTGTATAACTAATTATATTTTCTTCTTCATCTACTTCGCGCGTATATTCGATGTTTTTCAGGTAAAGCGAACCCCCCAGGGTGGAGCCACTCGCCAGCGGCGAAGTGTACCAGTCACCCACGGCTGTTAATGTAGAGTTGGGGACGCTGTAGTTGGTTTCGTAGCCGTCGGCGCGTTCTTCGGTCAGTTCCCCTTCGGTAAAGCGAATAAAGTTGTTATAAGCCAGCCCCCCCACGCCCCGCGTAAGGCGCGCGCTTCCCAGTTCCTCCGGTCCGTAATAAACGGGATTAACCGCCGCTTCCCCGTCGTTGTAATTATCCTCATCCGCCCAGTTGTAATTAAAAAAGTGGAGACACGGCACGCCCCTCTCGTTATTCTTTAGCCCGAGCGTCCGCCCGGTAATGGCGCCGTACGTTAAGAATAGGTCGAGCGGTTCGACGTCGGGGAGATTGTCCATCAGGTTAAACGTATCACCTTGCTGCAGTTTATTTCCCCCGCTATCGACTGCCGTAGGCAGGACAATGACGAGCCATTTGCCTATAGTGTCATAATATTCATCCGCCTCGGCCGTCCAACCCAAGTCCAGCTGTGCGGAAATGCTTTCCAATAAGTACATATAAGACACGCAAGGCATGAAGGGCATATCGCCGGGAAGGGATGAAAGTGTAAGCGAAGCGCTATTCCAGGTGTCGGGCGTGTCAGAATTTTCCAAACTCAGGTATTTAATTCCGTTCGCACCCACTATTACGGCCACTTGTTCGTCATCCCCATCAGCTTTTATAGCCATCGCCCACCAGGTGTTGCTGCCGATGCTTACTTCCGTCCACTTTTTAACGTCGGAAACATCCCCTTCCTTTACATAATAGCTGTGTCCACTCTCTCCGGCTGCAATATAATAGTCGTTCCAGTATCCGCCGCAAAACATAGGATACGACAGCGTTTTGTCATCTTTTTTGTTTACAGCGGTAAAGACAGACGGATTATCATTCTTACAGTAAAATAACCGGGTGCCGTTTCCCTTCCTGCCGGCTGTTCCGGCGAGCCACTGCCCTCCTTCGTGGGAGACAAACCAGCCGTTCTTGTCACCCACAAGGCCTCCCCCCGTGGTGCTGCTACTGCCGCTGCTACTGTTATCAATATACCATCCCGACCCGTGGCGGCCGACGCCGTAAATATAGTTTCCGCCCGCCGCCATGGAATATGTCCACGTCCCGCTGGCGTGGCCGCCCAGTTTACTGCTGGAAGAGGTGGAATTATTTCCCGTACAGGATTTGTAATACACCTCGCTACCGGAAGCGTAATACAGAGTCCCGCCTATTACACATAGCGGCGCAAAGGCGTGGCCTGACTGGTAGCCTTTCCCCGCATTATCGATAAAAGGCGTTTGCAGCCCGGAGATGAAGAGAGTTAGCGAGCCGATATTTTCTATCCCATTAAAAGAATAGATTGCGTTTGATTTCCGGACGTAATACGTAGTACTTTCCCCGGTCCCATCGTACGCCGCACAGGCGTAAAAACCACTTGTAGAGGCTTCTACTGTTTCTTCGCGCCCTGTGGTGTATATTTCCGTCCAGTGTTTTCCGTCGGCGCTGGAGACGATGGACGTCGAACCGACGGCCACAAAACCGTTTTTGCCGCAGCAGACATCGAAAAACGTTCCGCCCCCTTCCCCTTCCGTATAATAGCTTTGAATGCAGAGGTCGGGCGCTTTCTCGGCACACGCGGCACCGCTCCGGCAGGAAGCCGAGTCGTCCCAGTCCATTGGGATAGATAATGAATAGGGGTCCGTTACCGTATAAACGGTCCCGGTTCCTTCGTCTTCGTCGTCCGCTTCTCCCTCTTCTACGCTGCTTCCAAGCGCCGTTTTTAGGTCTGTCGCTTCCGCCAGTGTCCGGAGAGCCGACACGCCGCCGGAGAGCGTTAGACAGGCGTTATAGGCGCCGTCGACATAATCAACGATAGATATGTTCCCATTGATTTGCCCGGTATCGTACAGGAGCGTGCACCCCATTTCATCCGTAACGGCATCGCCCGTGGCGGCAGGGTATTCACTAAATCCCAATACCGCATTGTTGTGTGGCGTGGCAGGGATAGAGAGGTTAAACGAGCGTGTCATTTCCAGGTCTTCGAACCGGAAAAGGAGCGAGGTGTACTGGAATCCGGTATCCTCGTCACTTAGTTCGATATATTGCTGTGCGCCGGCATCATTCCTTCCGTCTTCTTCCGCCTGAACCCGGCTACTGGCTGTATCAATTAGTAGTCTGAACATTATTTTTTTTGTTTATTGTTCCACGTGAAACATTAAAAAGCAACATGCAGGAGATAGAACGTAATGGAAACGTCTGAGACCGACCCCGTAAGCGATACACCGGGGGCACTCCCCACACGCGCCGGGAGGTCATCCTGTATCCAGTCCACCCTAAGGTCGTTTGCCACCCCAATATCTGCCAGATACCGGCGCTGCTCCATTGTAAGGGCGCGGCTAATGGCGCCCACGCTCATCCGGTACCCGCTGCGGTGTGGATAGCCGATTGTTTCCATGTCGTAAAAGTCAACGTTGTCCTCTGCCGTAAGCTGCTCTGTTGAAGCTTCGAATACCCACGCTTTTTCAAAACCAAACATACCCGTCCAGCGGGCTTTGATTTTTTCGCAGGGTTCCTTAAGGGCGCGCACTTTTATGAGCCGGCTTATACCGCCGGGCGCGGTAAACCGGTAGGAACCAACCGGAAGAGAGGTACAGGCATACCACAGGAGCGCATCATCTTCCCCCGCTGTCTCTCTTTTCAGGGAGCAGAGAGCCCCGGACGTTTTCTTCCCCTTCTCTGTGTTTCCCGGCGGGGTGCACGTGTTCTCGTTTGCCCCGTACAGCGTGAGCCCTTTGCCGACAAAATAAACAGGCTGCTCATCGTCCGCATCCATGACGCGGTATTCGGCAAGGGGATAGATGGTCTCGTGCGGTCGGATGCCGCCGTGCAGGTAAATGGTTTTTACTTTCGCTTCCGTCTCCTCCTCCGCTTCCTCTTCCACGATCTGCATAGTCATATAATCCATGCCGTAATTGTAGGCTGAGCGGGCAAAGTCGCGAAAAGAAAACGTAATCCGGTCATCGATCCACCCGTCCAATGTCAGTTCAGTATCAAACTGGCTGTACGGGTCTTCTTCCTCTTCTTCCTCTGCAGAGCTCATCGAAAGCAGGACGGTTACGCTTTCTGTTTCTTCGGATTCTTCTTCCCCGGCGGATGTAATGACCGCCGTACAGACGTCGTCCACCCAGACATCAGAGTCCACTGTTAATGTATAGGTTGCCATATTTCTTTTTATTTACGAATGTTCGCGTATTCCTTGTATAGCGCCGTCCGCTGCTGGAATGTGGTAAACTCCTTATAATCCATCACCGGTGCCGGCTGTGCCGCTACGGCTTCCGTGAGCGAGGCGGTCAGGGTTTCGTAATCAAACCCACCCGCGGCGCCACCCGCGGGGCTGTTTGCCAGCTCAAAGAGCCGCGCCTGTTGGGAGCCGTTTAATATCATCTCACCGCTGTTGACACGCGCCGCGAGGCGGTCACCCGTGTAGGAGCTGCCCGGCACGATGCCGCCGGCGGCAAAACCGCTCTGGGAAAACGTCTTGAAAACCGTCGCAAACTGCGAGGTAATCTGGGCTATCGTGGTAATGAGTGCCGCAATATTGGCAGGGAATGGCTGCGTTTGACTGGCTGCCGTGCCACGAGCCAGCGCCAGCGCCTCGTTGGTCAGGATCTCCGCCATCTGTACGCTTGCCTGCAGGGCGGCAGCTTTCTCACTCTCGCCCGCCATGTCGCCCATACTTCCGATAATCTGCTGTGTGCTTTTCGAAACCGAGGAAGTAAAGTTCTGCCAATCCTTTACCATTTTTTCCGTATCTTTTTCGTTTGCCTCCGCCAGCTTTTCCCGCGCTTCATCTACACGCGCGTATTGCTCTTCAAGCAGGGCGGCATAGGATCCCTCTTCGGGGAACAGGATAGCCTTTGTCTCTTCATCCAGCTGCAGCAGATAGTTTAAGTAATTTTCCGCCTCCTGCAGCTGGCGGCTGGCGGCGCGGCTCTCCGCACTTTTTCCCTCTTCTTCAATCAGGGCATTCTGTTCATCCAGAACCCCGCGCATCGTATCGAGTGCCTCGGCACGTCGACCGGCTTCCCGGCTGCGTCGGGCTTGTTCCTCCTGCTGACGGAATTTTTCTTCGATATTCGCCCGCTCGGAGGCAAGCAGCTCGGTGTTTTGCAGCTCCGCGCTCCGTTGCATGTCGAGGAGTTGCAGTCGAAGCCGATATTCTTCCGCGCTTCCCCGCCGGGTTTCGTTTAACCTGAGCTGCACGGCTTCGATGGCAGCTGTCTGCTGCCGGTTGTTTAACTCTTTCACCTGCCTGGCATAAGCTTCCTCCTCAGCCCTGACGGCTTCGTCCGCTGCTTTCTGCCGCTGGGTGGCTGCCCGGACCGCCGCGCTGGTGGCATTTGCTTCGGCTTCGTTAAAAGATTGCAACGAGGACTGAAGGCGGCGAATACCATCTTCGTAATTTTTTTCAGCCGTAAAAACTGCCGCCTGCAGATTCGCTATATTGTTTTTCGTCGCATCTGAGGTATCGTTTTCCCGTTTTGCCTGCTCCTGGGCAATCCGGAGCCGTTCGGCGGCAATCCGGCGCTGTTCTTCGAGGTCCTCCCTTTCCAGGGCTATCGCCTCTTCGAGCGCTTTTTTCCGCTCATCTAAACTCTTATCCTTGTTTTGCGCCTCGTTGCGTAGGCGGGAAATCTCAGCGGCACGCTGGGCGCTGTTTACCGTATATGCCCGCTCCGATTCTTCCAGCGCGTCCTGCGCCAGGACCAGCTCCCGCGCCGCGTCAGCCGCTTGTTTATAAGATGGGATAAGCTTTCCGAGGATGGAAGTGGTCACATTCGCTACCGCCGTTACGACTTTTGCGATGATATTCGCGAGCACCTGAAAGGCATCGCTAACAAGCTTCAGGATGGGCTCGAAGGCGGAAAAAGCAGCCTGCAGCTGTGTCATCGCGTCGTCGTTCTTTTTGAACGCGTCCGTTACCCCTTTTATTACCGTCATAATCGCGGTAAGCAGGGCGGTGATGACGTTCAGCGGATACGTAACGAAGACCTTGCCGAAGGATTGCACGCTGCCGGTGAGGGATTTCAGATTTACACCGCCGGTCGTGCCCATATTCTTCAAGGCTTGCTCGATACTACCGGTGTAATTACCTACATTGCGTTGACTGTTTCCCATCGAGCTCTCGAGGTTTCCCACCTCGGTGCGCAGTTCCTGTATATGCCCGAGTAACTCTGTACCCCGGGCGCTCTCTCTTTCTTCTTTGGAGAGGGCAGCGTAAGAACGCTGCAGGGAAGTAAGTTCAGCACGCATTTCGTTGAGGCTGTCGCCGTAGTCCCCGGTGTTTTTCGTCGAGTCCACAATCTGTGCGTCCAGCGTTTTCAGGGCTGCCTGGTCCATCTTCATAGCCTCCTCGTTTAAGGCTAGCTGTCGGGCGCTCGCGGCGGAGGTCTCCGTCATCGCGTCCACGTCCTTTTTCAGTTCCTTGTTCGCCGTGCGAAGTGCCGACAGTTCCGCGCGAACTTTCGCGGCGCGCGCCTCCAGGTCGTTCGTCTCGAACGAGACGTCAATTAATATGGTTTCGTTACTGGCTGGCATTTTATTTATATATTAAATCGGTTATATAATTTTTTGTGTAAGACGGAAGGGATTTTTTTAGCCTGTCCCCCGTCTGCTCTACAACCAGAGTCCAGTTGTAGGTACGGCTTCCATACCGGGCGGGAGAGGGACGACCGTAGCCAAACCGTTTAATTTTTCCATAGGCTACCGCCCCGGCAAACTGCCGGCGTTCTTTCTCGCTACTGAACCGAAGTCCCTTGTCACGGCTCCACTGTTCAATGATCTCTGTAAAGTTCCGCGGCACCGCACCCGCCGCGCGTCCGTGTTCGAGTGTCATGAGCGGGGCGGCACCCGCCTCGCGGCTATAGTATAACTGTGCACGGGTATCGGATACCCTCACCCGAAAACCGTCGGCACTTCTACCGCTCGCATTAATCTTCTGTCCCGAAAGCGCGACCTTGATTTCATCCCTCGTTTTTTCGAGTTCTTTTTTTATATAATCACCGAGTGCGCTCATTTCTTTTCGCCCGGTTTGCTGTGTTTCCATTTCCTGTGGGGATGCGGTCTGCTATGGAACGGATGTTCCCCGCTCCATCCTGGAGCCACTACGTGAATGGGTCGGCGGAAATAAAAAGCAGGGTCCTCCACACAAACGCCCAGCGATTCAATGAGTCGGACGCGGACACCGACGCCGGTAAAAATGTCCTCGAATTCCAGATGAACCCGGTTCAGGGTGGGTTCGGAAAGAAGTTCAAAGGCATGGTCGGGGTCGGGACTATGCCGGACGTAATTCAGCCACGCGTCGGCATAGGCTTTGGTATGCTGCACGATCCGCTCCTGCTCTACGCTACTAGCCCGATGGCTGGATCGGTCGATAAAGTAGAGCGTGGGAGTAAAGATTTCGCACCGCATTGTATTGCGGTACTCCGACTCCGTCTCGTCAATCCGGTAACACATACAGGCGGGCATGGGGGTGTTACCAATTAACAGGTCCAGTTCCTCGCCCGTACCGTACCGGAAGGGGAGTCCGATGGCTTTCACGCTGTTTTTCAGCTTCTGCACGATACCCTCCGTCCCGTACGGGAAGGGAATATGCGGGCGGTCGATGCCGGGCGGCGGAAGCGCTTGCGGTTTAAAATGTTTCTTTGCCATAACGGGTTATCTTTTTTGTTTTCGTTTCATCTGTCTCCGGCTTCTTTCGTAACGCATCCGTTCCAGGTAAGCCGTGCTATAGAGGTCTTTCCGGGCTAAAAACCAATCGCCCAGCGGGACCGCCGCGGCAGCATCGAAGGAAGGAAGTCCGAAATAGGCACGGACCTCGATAAGAGGGCGCTCGATGCCTTTCATCTCAGGGAGCCGCCTGAGTAGCGGGACGTCCTCCGGAAGGGGTGCGAGGTGAATTTTTTCCAGCATTTCAAGCAAGGTGCGGAAAAAATTCCGGATATACAATATCCGTGGCAGCATAACCGTCAGGGGTCCTTCGGGGTAGATTTCCGCTTCGAGCACGCGGGGCAATCTGCCGGCTTCCAGGTCGGTGAGCGAACTAAGCGGAAGCGACCAGAGGTTATAATCCCAGTCACACCCTACACGCTCCTCCACTCGCTGGCGGTCCGCATCGAGTAGCAACCCTTCACGGAGCAGTACCTCGTAGTCGTGAAGCGTGAGCGTGGACAGGTTTAGTTTCATACCCCTTATTTCTCGAACAAACCAGGATACTGTTTATACAGTTTTTCAAGCACACTTTTGCGCCCTAGTTCGCTGCGGCTGTAGTAGCGTCCTCTTATCTGAAAACCATGCCGGAGCGAGGGTTTTAGCCTGAGGACGGACGTCTTTTCCGGAATCTCTTTCGGTGCAGCTGTTTTTTTGGGTGCTGCCCGTCGCTGCCGGGCGGGTTTCTTTTCCGGTGCCCCTGTGACTAAGGCTGCGTCAGGTGTTATTACCTCGCCGTCCGTCACCTCTTTTGGTACGGCAGTTTCTTCTACTATTTCTCTGTTTTCTTCCATCATACTTTTTTTAAAAACCGGTACCCCTACTCCTTCTTCAGACAGGAAAGAGGTACCGGTAAAAAATGATTAGTCTTCATCCCCTTCACCATGGTCATCGATGGTGTACTTCAGGTAAGAGTTGAACTCGTTTTGTGTATCGTGGTAATTTCCCCACCAGAGGTCCATTTCGGCGTTCGGTGCGTAGGTTTCCGTAAGCGTAAAGCTGTAGCAGCCCCCATTTTCGCCGTCGGTGTAGTTCAAAGAAGCCTCAGAGGCAATGAGCCCATTGTCGAGTCCCAGAATCGGGAAGGCACTGTCGCCGCCCTTTTTATCTTTGCGCTGCAGAACGACTACCCAACCGTTTTTGTTGCGCAACAGCGGTTCAATAAATTCGCTACTGAACTCAGCGCCAGCGCGCGGGGCGGTAAAGGTAAGCGTTTTTGTAAAGGTACCACTGTCGGCGTCGTATTCTTCCGACGTGTCAGCATAAGGGGTCACGCCCCCGGCTTCGATGGCGATCCATTTGGCATAGGTTTCGGCGCCTTCTTCTTCTTCTTCGTCTACGCTGTCGTCGTGTGTCGGCTCTGAGGGGAGCTGGTCGCCCTGTTTGTTGTCGTCTTTGTCTTCTTCGTTTTCGTTCACCCAGCCTTTGAGCAGAATGCGTTTAATGCGGTTTTTATTCTGCATCGTGACCGTTTCCTGTTCGCCGCCACCTGAGTAGCCGCCCTCGGTGGTCTCGTCGCTTTCCCCGTGTTCATGATAATAAATAATCCGGTTCACGTCTTCCCAACGGCACATAACGGCAAGGGTTTGCAGACCCGCATAAGCGGGAAATAAACAGTTTTTCTGTGCGTTCATTCCTATCTGTGAGGAATCGCAAGGTGTATAAGCCATAATTTTTTTTATTTTTTAGTAGTTAAACAAATTGTAAATTTTCTTTTCCGGACGGTACATCAGTATGCAGGCTTCATTGTAAAACCGTGCCCAGCGTGCCACGTCAAAGACCGGCTCCGACTGTGTAAAGGAAGCCCGTGCCGAGATGCCTGCCGGTGTTGTACGGACCGCTCCGTATCGAAGATAAGCCGCCGCCGTCCAGTACCGGAGCGCCTGCAATGTACGCTTTGAAATCCGGTCACGGGGCGCGGGTTCTTTTCCGGGCGGGGGTTCCTTTCGTTCTTTTTCTTTGGTCTCCATCGTCTGAAAGGTGTTCCTCCTCCTTCGGGGTGGGTGCGCCGCGGGGTGTTCCTCTACCGCATCCAGCGCACCGCTTCCAAACGTGTCCAAAAACGATTGTTCCGCCTCTGCGATGATGCCTTCCAGCGCCGTGCGGTCTTTAACTCCCGCCGTAGGTGGCAAACTCCACGGCTGGGAGGGGCGGACCATATCTTCAATAGTCAGAACGGTTTTCATCGGTCATTTAATCTTCTTCTTCGGTTTTTGTTAATTTGTGTTTGATAAACTTTAACCCTAGTTCAGACTGAAGTAGCTGCGTGAGGTAGGCACCGGAGAAAGGCACCGTCAGGGCACCACCGATGTAGACTTCATTTAAATACTCGTTCTTGTTGTAGGCGAGGTTGAAGTTTTCAAAGCCGCGGACGGTGACATCTCCTACCACCTTGTAAGCACCCGGCACGAAGGCAATGGCCTGTACCATCTTGTATTCGTGGGCGTTGATAATGCCATCCAGGTTGTTGTAGTTGGAGTCTTCTTTTTCTTCGCAGTCGATGCCGTATTTGTCCTTTAGGTATGTTTTCGCTGAACTTTTTGAGCTGAAACAGTCAAAGAACGCGTTAAAACAAACCCCGTCGGATGTGGCTACCTGCGGCAGGATGCGCGTAGTGTGAATACCCGCCACACCCAGCATCTGAGCCAGGTCATCCAGTGCGTTATAAACGGGTGTACCGCCGCCACCGTAAACGAACCGACGCAGGTGGTTCGCCAGCGCTTTGCTACAGAACAGGTGTATATCGCCCTCGGCTTCAATGGTGGACACCATGGCAGCCACTTCGTCTATAGTCGGCATTTGGGTGAGCGCCGCACGGATGCAGTCTTCCGGGTATGTAAAACAGCCCTCTTTCCAATCGCCCCCAGTCCCGTCGTGTGTCGGGTTTCCCCCGGTTTCGCGGTCGATGATAACGGGTACCTTCGACAGGGTTTCCGTTACATAAAGCGGGGCGGCTTCGGTAATGGGCTCCAGTTTGGTCACATGCCCTTCTTTCGGCAAAAGCGGATGTTCGGCGCTTCCGGGGTTGTCCGAGAGATACCGGCCATCCCCTGTCAGGACGCAGCGCATAATTTCATGCACAATGCGGGTAGCCAGTTCGCGGGTGATGTACCGAAGCAGGGCACCGCCAGCGTTTTCATACTCTACCGTTTCGCGGTCGATGCGAATAAACTTGTAAATGATTTCTGCACGGATTTCCTTGGGTTTGAAGATGAGTGCCTGTTCGTCTTTCTTTAATCCTTTCTGATGAGCATGGGCCCGACTACTGTCGGCGTCGTTCACATCGGTCAGGGTTTTTAGCGCCAGCAGCCCCGTCACATCCAACAGCTGCAGGAAACCATCGGCAGCCGTTTCCCAGGCGTCGTTTATC
>Ga0192262_1079_pt1 | contig 23204 bp, 28 predicted proteins | sample Koala_Koa23_H3_FD_131285 | JGI IMG/M metagenome (GOLD analysis project Ga0192262, IMG submission 131285) | Enriched cells from koala feces incubated with labeled cellulose particles, San Francisco Zoo, California, United States - Koala_Koa2-3_H3 ... | reverse complement strand
TGAGATAGGAAATGGAAATATTTATTCATAGTAAAGTGAAAAAGCCTCCGGGAGCGAATCCCCCGAAGGCTTTTATTTTAAGCGTATGACTGATTTTCATTGTCATCTTTTTCCCGGAATATTCTCTTCATCGCCGACTGTCCGATCTCCTCACCCTGCCCGGGTGTAAGCGTTAGTTCGTCCAACAAACTATAAAGATGGAACACGGAATCTCCTGCATACTGGTAAATCTCGGCGGTAGAAGCAATTTTCATGATGTCGATCAGTGCTTTCTGATAGCGGATGATATCATCTAACTCGGTAGATTCATCCAGCGCAATATAGAAGCGCTCGTTTTGTAATACGATCATAGGGTTAAGGTTTACATGTGGTTTACAAATTATACTTCTACGGGTTTAATGATCAGCAGCTGATTATCTACAATCACATCTACTTTAGAGTCGATCGGGAATCCGGCCTCTTCCAACCATCTGCCTGAGATCCGGAGGAAAGGTACATTTGTGCCCGGGCCTTTATAATACATTTTAGATTCAGACGGTCTATATCTTGACGAGACTGTCAGGATACGCCTGTGGATGACGGAATGGAGTGAGTCACTGGTGATGTTTTTCGCCTGGATTGGTTTTTTACCGGAAGATCTCTTTTCCTTCGCTTTTTTGGTAATTCTTTTTAAACTGTTCGGCATAATAAAAAGGTTAATAGGATTAATAAAAAAAGGCAGGTCTCGCCGAACAGTTTATAATAACATAATAATTTATGCCACCAAAAAAGTCTCGGGACTTTCACCCGTAAGCCTGCCTCTGTGTCTTTAGGATATACTAATGACATGTTAGTAAAATTATTAATTATTAAAAACTATTCGGTAATGCAAAGATAGGGAATAGGTTTGAATTTTAAGACAACAATTGAATTATAGTGTACTCGTTTATGAATATTTTTATCTCAAAAGATAAATAATTAGATGTATTTAGAGAAATGGGATTATAACACGAATAAATATCTCTTAAACATTGGTTTCTATCTTTTTATTTAGATATTTTGGCTAACAAATATAAAAATAAGTTCTATATTTGAATAATGTGTATAGGCATTGAAATTTAATCACTGAAAGCAGATTGTGAATAAAAACACACTAACTTTATTTATATATTATAACTATTATGAAAAAGAAAATTTGTAACCCTAATGAATACTTTGAGAAGTTTGATTTTACAGATAGAGAGGAAAAAAACGATTAAAAGAAGTAATTGATATTGCTCTGGAAACACGTAAATTTGAAATAGAACTTTATTGGAAAAGAGCTAATTATTTTGCTCTTTTTATAGGTGCTGTTTTTATTGGCTTCTATACTGTTTTATCTAGTTGCCATAATGAGCTGAAATATATACTTGCATTTCTGGGATATTTTTTGTCTGTAATATGGTTTTTTGTTAATAAAGGGAGTAAATATTGGCAGGAAAACTGGGAAAAGAATATTGAATTTCTTACTATGAGATATGGTACACCTATTTATGGTTTAGTTAAAGTACCACAATACCCTCCTTATAAGCTTTTAAAAAGCTTTCCTTATTCTGTATCGAAATTGAATAAAACTGTAAGTATTGTTATTTCATTAGCATGGTTATTTATTATATGTTTCCTTGGATATAAAGATATATACAATGCGACCTGTAATTATTCCTATGGAATATTATATGTATTATCCGTTATTATAATTGCAATATTTATAGTGGTAATAGTGCATTTATGGTGTAAAGGTTTCGCATCGAAGGAATACATGAAATATGATGAAGGTATTTTCTTTAACTATTAATACAAACTTGGAAAAATCATATATTATGGCTGATATCAGGAAAAAATTATTAAATAAATTTAAATCACAGCATGTTTATTCAAATTTTGGTATTGTAATAAAAAAGATAAAAATTAGTGGCTTTCGTGGTATATCAAATTTAAGCATGGATTTTGAATACCCTATAACTGCCATTAGTGGTTTAAACGGTGCAGGAAAAAGTACAATCGCTCAACTTATAGCTTGTGCTTTTAAAGAACCAAAACCTAAAATAAAAGATTATAGAAGACGTTATATCAGTTCTTTTTTCCGATAAATAAACTTGACCCCAATCCTTTCTCAGAAGATGCATCAGTTAAATATCATTATATCGTGGGACGTTCATCGAAAGATGGATGTAATATAGAAAATGAATGTAAAATCTCAAGGAAAAAACAAGGAGGTTGGACTGACTATAGTAATCAACCTGTAAAATATGGTTTTTATATAGGTGTACTATTATTTGTACCAAAAGTCGAACGTACTGATTTTAGTATTTATAATTCGCAAATAACTGTTCCTGTAAGTAAGCGAATAATCTCAGATAAAATCAGAAATTATGCCTCTTCAATTTTAAATTGCCAATATAAAGAAATTGCATTTCAAAGTATAACAGATGGAGAAAAAAATAAAGAAGTAGGACTAGTACAGAAATATAATAATGTTTACTCTGAAAATCACATGGGTTTTGGAGAAGGAAGACTACTATATTTTATAGATATGTTAGAGAATAAGCCTGATAAAAGCCTATTCATAATAGAAGAGCCAGAAATCTCTTTACATGAAGATGCACAATATAAATTTGTTAAATATCTGATGGATGTTTGTAATAGAAAACATCATCAAATTATACTGACAACTCACTCTAGTATAATAATTAATGCACTACCTCCGGAAGGTCGAAAATTAATACTTCGGGATGTATATCAGGAAGTTAAAGTTTTGGATAGAGTCTCCGGAAATAGAGTAAAATCTATTTTATCTGATGGTAATTCTAAGACTTTAACAATTTGTGTTGAAGATGAATTTGCCTCTTTAAAATTAAAAGAAGCTATCCGTCAGATAAAACCGGAGTTATTACCTTTATTAAATATTTCTTTCATAGGAGATAAGGAAGTCGTAGCAAATACTGTAAAACTTCTTAACGATAAGATGGATATAAATGCAATTGGAATACGGGATGCGGATGTGGGAGAGGATAAAATGAATAGACTCTTTAAGCTACCAGGTTCATTACCGCCAGAGAAAGAAGTTTATGAGAATAGAATGGTGCAAGAAGGATTATATAAGGAATATAATATACATATCCCAACTATTTTAAGTGGAGTAGGTGTAGTAGACCATCATACATATGGAAAAATATTTTCAGAAAAAGCATGTTGTTCTGTAGAAGCGATGAATATTAGTGCAATAAAATTATATCTTAATATACAGGGACTAGATGGATTTAAAGCTTTAATTAATATTATAGAACATGAGATGTAAATATATATTTATAGTGCAAATTTTGGATTAATAATAATGATATGTGGATAAAAGAATCGCCCGAAGAATTGACAAAGGAACTTTATAATGGTATATATAATAGTTCTTATAAACTAAACTTCTTATATAAAGGTACAAACGTGTATATTATGGATAATCATTTGGCTGCAGGCTTTTGTTGGTTGAAAGAATTATCTCCGGAAGAAGAATATAACTTTCTACACATAGATAAACATACAGATTTATTATCAGCAGGAAAAAAGAATGCACAACAAATATTAGAAGTCAAAGATATGTCATTAGAAAATTATTTAGGTCTTAGACGTCAAAATCCGGATTTGCCTCTTTTCAGTTGGGACAATTATATCTATAATATTTTTGACGTATATCCAAATTGGTTTAAGAAAAATATTTTCTGTTGTCATGAATTTGTGGAAGAAAAAAGACCAATAGGTACAAGTTTACAAATTGATGGGAATATAAATTTAAATGGTTTTCCTGATATTATTACTAATGAAAGGAAGTGGATTGTCAATATTGACATAGATTATTTTTGGAATGATAACGATGAAGGAGAGTATTCTCTCTATTTAACAGAAGAAGTTTTTGAAAAGTTTATTGATAATTTATTTTTGACATTAGATAATATAGTAGTAATAACAATCGCTTTATCTCCTGTAGCATGTGGAGGTTGGAGAAATGCCTACAACATTACCCAGAAATTTAGTGATAAATTTAATTTGGATTTTGAATTAAATATTCGGGAATAAGTTACATATAGAACATTTAGACTCATATAATAAATATATTGTAAATTAAAATTATATATTTTTCCCTAATTAACAATACATTTTTTTGCTCATGCCTAAAAGTAGAAACAGAAAAATTAAAAAGAAAAATAATAAGAAAAGTAATCCCAAGCCATATGAAGTTGTAAAAAGTGAGTATGTGCAAATGCGTAATCCTTTACCGGAAGATATTCCTTTCGATTTAAGGATAGAAGTTTTGACAAAAATGGGAAATGATGCAACGGTTACATTCGAATCTGAATATAAAAAGCTACTTACTTATTTCGAAGAATATGATCCGTTATATTTGTGTTCATTTTGTTCGTATTATTTTACAATGCAACCTGAAGGATTAGATGAGGAGGCCATTAATGGTTGTATTGATTTTCCTCCTTTTTTTCTTGAAATTTTACAATGTCTTTCATTAAAGCAACAAAGATGTCTTTCATTGAAGCCTTTAAATCATGACATTGATAACTTCAAATCTACTGTTAGTAATTTTTGCCGTTCTCAATCTTCAACAAATTTAAGTTTAGTAAAAGGAGCTAAGAATGAAGATGAGATAGGAGCCATCTTATTAAGAGCAGAAATGATGGGACGTACTATAGCTATTAGAAATTGGGCATATGTGAGTCAAATGGAAAATGTCGCCTATGAGTTAGCTGGTTTAATAGAAGGTGAGTTTTTTGAGACCCTTGCATTTAGGGCTAAAGATTTTCTTGATATTTTATTTGCTCTTGCCGGACTAACAGAAAAAAAGGTAAATGACCATAGGGCGAAAACCGTTTTAATTGTAAAAGCAAAAGGATATAATGAAATAATTGATAAGTATGAGGAGTGTTTCCCCACGGTTGAAAAAATAAATAAGGCAGAAAGAGAAGAGTTCTGGATAAAATGCGGTAAAAGTGCTAAAAGGTTAAAATGTTTACTTTTGGCTCATTCAGATTGCTTTTTATATAAGGCATTTACTCATAATGTTTCTGAAATTTTTGACTATTTATCAGGAAAAATAGCTCACAATGAAATTTCTAAGATATTAGATAAAGTTAGTTATAAATTTGGAGATCTTGCTGATATAAATAAAGATTTTATATTCCTTGATAATCCTATCCACTCCAAACCTTTTATCAAAATAGAGAATCATAAATATTTTTCTGCTATTGGTCATATGTTTAGTCATCTTGGAATGGATTTAGTTGAAAGATTTATTTCAACAGATAATAAATTAAAAACAGAGTACATTTCAAAAAAAGGGAAGTATCTTGAAAGTAAGGTAGAGGGATTATTTCGAACATCCTTTTCAAAAGCTCAAATATTAACAGGAAGTATATGGAAATGTCCTATAACAAATAAGGAATTTGAGAATGATATAATTGTTTTAATAGAAGATTTTGCTATAATTATAGAATGTAAATCAGGAACAGTTTCATCTCCTGCAAAACGGGGAGCAACAGATCGATTATCTAAAACATTAAAAGATTTAATTATTGCGCCTTCTGAACAAGCTATACGCTTTGAGAATTATCTAAAACAAAATAAAAGAATCATTGAATTTAAAACTAAATCTGGAATAAAAAATAAAATTGATAGTTCCAAAATTAAATATTATATACCACTTGGTATAACCCTTTCAAATTTAGGGGCTATCGGTTGTAACCTAAAAAAAATAATTAATGCAAAAATAACCTCTCTTAAATTAGAAGAATTGGCTCCATCTATCAGCCTTACAGATTTGGAAGTTATATTTGAGGTTCTTGCTTTAGAATCTGAAAAAATACATTATTTATCAAGGAGAAGGGAGTTTGAAGCCCATTTAAACTTTGATGGTGATGAAATAGACTTATTCGCATTTTATTTAGAAAATGGATTTAATATCGGAGAAACTGAATTTGATAAGTCAGTTCATTTTAGCTTTACATTAAATGCAAAAGACTTAGATCCTTATTTTACGGCTAAAGAAAGGGGAATTCAAGTTAAAAAACCAACTTTAGAAAAAACAAAATATTGGCACGACCTTCTTTATACTCTTGAGAGACATTCTAAAGTGTGGCTTACAGCTTCATACATTCTTTTACATGTTCCAAAAGAAGACCAAATAAAATTTGAGAAAAGTTTAAAGGAGTTAGTAGGAAGGATTTTAAAGGGTAAATGTGAATTAGAACATAATTGGATAATTTTATATTGTGGGCCGGAAAGAAGAAAGTATGTTATCGTAGGTTATCCTTATCTCGGTATAGAAAAAGAAGAAAGAAATTCAATTATTAATGAAATAATAGCTTCTTTGTATGAGGAAAAAGATATTAAGATTAGGGGTATTTTAGTTATTGGTTATAATTTGATTAAAGCTGACTATCCTTATTCTGTTGTGGCAGCAGATCTTAAAACCAATTTTTTTGATAGCCTGGAATTAAATCCCTAATAGTAGTAAGGAAAAAAGCTGAAGAGGGATTTTGCAGAATTTGATATTGCTAAGGTGAAGGAGTCACTTATCGCAAAAAGTGTGACGGAAGAGAATGTTTTCTTATACATCCGTGGTCATAACTTATATGCTCTTTGCTGCCAAATCGGGAAAAAGGTTTGTGATCATCTGCTGACACAAGAACGGGGAAGGCTTGAACTTGCCGGAGAGAGGGAAAAGATTACTGCCCTTTTTAATCAGACGAAGAGGTTTGAGGATATTTTAAATAATTATATCCGGTTTGAGAGTTATCCGGAAATCATCAAAATAAAGGAGGATCTGGAGGTTTATGCTGGTATAGGGCAGTAATCAGGCTTTTTATTTACGTGTTTTTCTTAAACAACTTTTTCTCCTCCTGGTTGAGTTTTCGTTGAACCTTCTTTACATCTTCTGCCGGAGGGAGATGTTCGGGGATGATCCCTCTTTCGATCAGCATACCGCGCACTGCTTCGTTGTTATCAATATGTTCGCTTTCGATGGGTTTCTGGCCGTAGAGGTCTTTGCTTTGGACGTTTAGGCCGGTCATTTCGGCTGCCAGGTCTTTGGCTTTGATACTGATCGTTGGGAGGAAATCAGCAATGGGACGGTTTTCGGGTACACGCATTTTCTTCTTTAACTGGGCGGTGGATAACCGGAAGAGGGTCTGGTCGCCTTTGGAACGGATGATGCCAAATCCTTTATTATCAATGCCTCTTTCGTACAGGATACCGGAGAGCTGTTTTTCGGTCTGGCTTAATTTGGCTCTTACCCTTACACGTTCGTATTCGAGCAGGCGGGTCTCAATGATCTCAGCCTTACGGGTTTGGACTGCGAAATAGTTTTGGGCAAAAGCAATTTTTTCCTTTCTACTATCCCCATTTTGTGCAATTAAGTAGCAGGCATAGCGGGTAAGAAGGATGTCAACCACCTCTTTTTCAGCACCTTTACCAACCCTGATCATCTTCCTGACGTCAGGAAGATGTTCGGCTATTTTTTCACCTGCCTGCAGGCATGATTCTTTGGCTTTGTCGATTACTTTTTCGAAGTTCTCCCATTTGGTGTAGCCCAATAGTTTCTGTAAGTCACGGGCACTCCAGCATTCGACTCCTTCGTAAATTGTTACGGCTGCTTCAAACTGGTTAACGAGTTGTTTGATTTCTTCTGTTTTCATACAAATAAGATTTATGGTTATTATTAAGTAAAATATTGGTATTGTATTTATAGAGATCATTTATTTTTCTACCATTTATTTAGGGAAAAATAAAAATAAAACCGGACCAATCCACAATCAATAGACTCACTATCAAATACTTGAATCATCCGATCATCTTCCTGACGTCAGGAAGATGATCAGGGGTATTTCTTTGAGCCGGGAATGATTATAGATGCTCCGGTCAGGAGGAAAATGATAAGGATACATAGGTTTCATAGCTAAAGTTTATGGTTTGTAAATGGTTATGGTGACAAAAATAATATAAATGCAGTATAGTTCTATAGGTTGGGAGGTATTGTATAACATACAATGCTGGTGTATAGGATGGGTTCTGCTGGGATTATGGATAGGGGTTGTAATAAAGATACTATTATTTACTGTTTGATTCAGGCATATTCGGGCAGGTTAAAAGACATAAACACCTTTATAGTGCATTATGTCCCCGTAAGTCGCCCTAAGTGGATGGGAGGCCTGTGGGGTGTCGTACCTTTGTTTTATCAGGCTGAGTGGTGGTTTTGAGGATTCATTTAAGTCCTGTCCGGAAAGGGTGAGAATGAATGGAGGGCTTTACCTGAGGTTTGAAATAAAATGATCTATTAATTATTAAACTTTTCTATTATGGCTTTAAAGTATCATGTTGTGTGTAAAAAGGATTTACGCAAGGAGGCATCTGCGGATGCTAAGTTATATCATGGACAGATACGGGCGGGCGACCGTATTACACTTGATGAGTTGAGTGAATCGATCTCTGCACTTTCTACGGCTTCCGAAGGGGATATTTCGGTGGTGCTGGATGGGTTGCTGATGTTGATGCGCCAGAACCTGGCAAAAGGGAATATTGTGGAGCTGGGTGATCTGGGTAACTTTCGTATGTCGGCTGGTAGTCCCGGGGTGGAAGATGCGGAAGCGTTTTCAGCAGCTATGTTCAGGAAGGGGCGGATTGTGTATAGTCCGGGTAACAGGCTGATCAAGCATGTACGGAAGCATGTGCATTATGAGAAGCAGACCTTTATTGAGGAGGAAGATCCTTGTAAGCTTCCGCATACGATTTAAATTCTATTCTTATTTATCCACTTTTAATCTTTTATATTATGGCTTTGAAATATCATTTAGTGCGCCGTTTGGATATGCGCAAAGGTGCCCAGGAGGGTGATACGTTGTTATATGGTCAGGTTCGTTCGAATGAGCGGGTAAGCCTGCGTACGTTGTGTGAACTGATCTCGGGATATACTTCGGCTACGGCGGGGGATGTATTTTGTGTGATCAAAGGGTTGATCTTCCATATGAAGCAGCATCTGGCGAATGGGAATACGATCCATCTGGGTGAATTTGGTTCGTTCCGTACCATTGCGGGAAGTAAGAGTGTGAAAGATCCGGCGGATTTCCATCCGGGTATGTTTAAAAGACCACGGATCATTTTTACACCGGGTACGATGCTGAGGGATACGCCTGAGTTGCTTTCTTTCAGGAAGATTGAGGTGAAGAAAGTGGCGGAGATCTGTGACAGGCCGCATGCGGTGTAATTGGTTTGTTCTTTTGTTTATCTTAAAATGGCCCCCGGAGTTGTTCCGGGGGCTTTTTTAGTTCTTACACATTTAAAGGTTATTCAATTCTTCAATCATAGCCCTACGGTTTGGATATTTGTTCTTGAGTTCTCTTACCAGTTCTGTAACTATTGAATGGGCTCCTAGCTTTATCATCCGGCGTATATACCGGCAGGCACTTTGATAGTGTGATCGACTTACATTCTTTTCAAGATAGGCCAGTATCTGTTCTTTGTATAGGGTGGCCAGTTCATGCGGATATGGAGCAGATAAATAGGGTTCTGCCTGGGTAATATGTTCTAAACTAATGTTTTGTCGGAGTAATTCCAATAGTTTATCCCAGGATGATTCTAATACATACAATTGGAAAATACGGCTATAATCATACCAACGTCCTTTGCTTTTAATCCCGGCAATGAGGTTATCCAGGTAGTTATCCCATTGGTTTGTAGGAATTAATGGTTTTAATATATTATAATAGTATTCCAGGGGATGAAATCTCCCGATTGAATGAACTAAAAAATACTGTGCCAGCCGGATCGTATTCTCAATGTCTTTGGTTTCCTGATAGATTGATAATAGATATCCCTGCCATTGGTCAACTAAGCCTGGAGCATCCTTCTCGTCTTTGGCTATTCCTTCGTGGGCAAGTTTTTTGCTTTTTCATAATCTTTGATACGTATAGCTTTTTCTATTAATTCAACTCTAAACTCTGTATTTGAAATGTTATTTTCCATATACTGAATTACAGCTTCAGGATCTTCCGTTTTTCTGATAAGTTGTAACATCAATTCCCGGGCTTGTTCATACTCCCAGTCCCTGGTCTTTGAAGGCTTTATTTGAGTAAGGAGAGTCTGGATCTTTTCTTTTTCTCGGGGTGTTCTTACCAGTTTGATAGCCAGGGTTATGGTTTCGAAATGCCAGTCCCAGTCGTGGAGAGTCTTTTTTCAAACAGGGTGGTCAGATGGTCAAATAGTTTGTCGTGGAGGGCATCATCCAGTTCCATGGTAGTTAACGTTTCAAGGATCTCGAATAAATAACAAATACAACCAGCGATCTCCCCATTGCTGTCATCTACATAGTAAAACAGCTTTACTACTTCTTCTACAAGCATGAACGCTGCCTGCATAGCGGGTTGTATTTGTCCGTTTTGTAGTTCTTTTTCTACATCTTCAACTATTTCCTGAATTGCTTTTGCCAGCCCCCTTGTTTCCCTATAGCCCACAAATCCATCTTTATCAGTGTGCGCTTTTACTAATGCCTGCAATTTCTTTGCATATAGTTCTTTCGATACAGGGGACGATAGCTGGATATATCTGGCTATAAATAATTGCCTGAGTTTCTTGTCATTTGCAAATAGGTCGCGGACAAATATTTTTAAATCATCATGGGATAAAAGATCCAAAAGCTCTTCTGTTTGTTGACTGGTGAATTTCGCTTTCTGTTTGTTTTGCTGTTTTTTTGCAGGAAGGCTGAAGGTTTCTATATTATCCTCCTGTAAATAGAATAAGGCAGCAACGATATGTTTACATAGGGGTCCACCATCATAAGGGCAGTCACAATAAAAATCCGTGACCACCTCTCCTGCTATGGTAAGGTTGACGGAATAAGTATCTGAGCCTTGCACTATTATTTCAAATTCTCCTTCCTCAGTCTCTTCAACATCTGTTACATATCCGTTATTGAAATAATTGCGTCCGCGTTTTACTATTTTTTCATTAATGAGCTGTTCAAAGTTGTTCAGTGTCAGTTTCATCTTCGTTATTGTTTTCTTCTAAAATGGATAATTGTTCTACTACGTACTTCTCCAGCCATAGTTGTTTAAAGTCGAACCAGTTCTGCCGGTACTGACTGTTATCTATGATAAGTTTGAAGTTTTGGAAAGGTTTGTGGCGGGATATGGCATTTCAAAGACGGTTTTTGATTGAGTCGTGATCCGGAATACACGTTTCAATAAATTCTTCCATGATCTTAAATGATTGCCATGATTCGGTTGGCTCAATGCGGATATGGTTTTCCCTGCTTTGTACAGAAGCGGTGTAGCTTGTACCCATAACAGACTCCACTTCCAATGTGTCGGTAGTGAGTAAACAGATCATACCTATGTCGATCTCTCCGGCTATGTCTTTGATTATTTCTTTTGGGTATTGTATAGGGGTTTTCATTGTTTTTATAATTATTGAGTTGTCTCAAAAATACAATTATAATTTACTATTTTATATGTTTAAATTGTAATATTTTAATATCGCCCTCAGTTTTGGTTTCTCTTTTACTCTTGTATGTTACATTATTTTTAATTAATTTGTTCCCGGAAAAACCAAATACCCTGCATATAATCATGAGAATCTATCTGAAAACGACACCAGGCTTTGCCACTATTCCATTCAACTACCAAAGTAAATTAGGATTCAACCGCTTCCTGGAAGCCAGCCCTATGTATATCTGGCTTGAAATAACAGGCACTCCCATTCATACACCATGAAAAAAACCGGTCAGCTATGAGCAAAAAGCAGCAACAATAGAGAACCCAACACTAAAATCTAACAAAGATAAAAATAGAACCCATTGAAATAAGGAGCTACAAATGCAACGAGCTCGACATGATCTACTACCCCTACGTAGAACCCGACTCTGCCTCCCGCCAGCTCCGCCGCGGGATCAACAACAGCCTATCCCTCTACCCCACCCTCACCGTTGAAGACTGGAAAAAAGGCAACCGCACCTTCACCTCCGCCCAGGTCGAAATGATCATCCGCCACCTCGGCATGCCGCAAGGGGTGACACGGTAAAAACAGAGTTGCCAATTTAATGTCCGTTTGAGAAAAGCTTTCGCTTATTATGGAAATTATCCAGATTCCTTTTAGGGTAATTATATACAGGAAAGAGCGTGATAGGCCTGCAACCCCTCGCCGGCCTTGTCTGGTTAGAATACAAAGCAAATTATGAAACAGATTGGTTGTGTATACACATTCTGGGGACATGAATTTGATTAAATAGGTGTTATCTGGGAAAAGACTTAACATACGACCCACAAAAGATTGGGCATCCCGCGGATTCGTTATTTCACAGGTAAAAAACGCCACCGACTTTATCGATTTAATTAAAAATACCTATGATATTTTATTAACACGCGGGATGGGAGGATGCTCTGCTTATTTCGTAGACAAAGAAACAGAGGCATTTTTTAATCCCGGATGAAATAGGAGTGCCCTATTACTGGTTATTAACCATTTATCTGATTATATGTTATATAAGAATGAAGTTCTTTTAGTTATTATCTCCTGTTGTCATGTGTATGGGAAGGGATGATACTGCGATTATCTTTTTTAAATCGTTGTTCCGACCCCATTTTTCTTATTCTGTTAAGCCAGTCGTATATCATACGACTATTATAGAGCAATTTACCATTTTCATCTTTTTCTTTTTCAAGTCCGATTGCCATAAGAGCATATTCCTTTTCAAGGCTTGTAGCAAATACTCCCTAATCGTCTGTATTAAGAGAAACCGATAGTTGGGGACAATTACGTATTTTCTCCATATCCATAGTGAGACCAAGATTAAAGAAGCGCACCATGGGGTGAACTCCAATTCACATGGCATCCCACAGAGTTAGACGATATTATCCGCTATCAAAACGGATTGATCGAGTTGATAAAGATTGCCTCTACTGCCGAAATCTGGGATAGGCTTCACTCTTATGGAAGTCGTATAGAAGGGATTATACAAATTCCCCCATATACCTTTCCAAACAATCGGCAAATCGTTTCGTATGGAGGTAACTACTTATTTGAAAAGATTCATTTAGCCCTTCAGCACTTTGAAAATCAATCCGACCATATTGGCATATAGGAATTTGGTAATTGTCCCTGAACCTCAAATCGGGCGAACCATCTTTATTAGACCTTAACCATGCATAGTCAATAACTTTTGCATCTTTGGGGACTTGCCCGTCTTCTACGAAATGATCCGAATCAAAATGAAAATAAAGGTCTTTAAATTCTATTAATGCAAATCGATCGTTTCTGTTTTTTACAAGTAAAAACGATGGAAATAAATATATACTTACATGAGAGTTAATTATAGATAATGGATTAAAAGCCGACCTGATTATTTCAAGATCAGGATTTGTAGAAAATATAGCATATTTTCTATTAATATGTGTACCTGCAGAAGAACGCTCTATAACTCTATTAATGTGATAATAAGATATGACAGACCATTTCCTGTGACTTTTACATACATCTTCAAAGCTATCATACAATTGATTATATTTTTCTTTGAGTTCCTCCGTAGCAGAAATATCCAGATTCACATAGCAATTATCTAATTGTTCTAAAAGCTCTTTCAAATACTCCTTTTTCTCCCGAAAGTTTCTATCAAACCATTTAATAAAAAACCCACTATGAAAATTTTAGATAATATATTCAGAAAACGTGCAGAGGATATTTTTGATTGAAGTTCTTTAATCTCAGCTTTTAAAGATATTCTTTCCTGAAAGCACTCTTCTATAATTGCCTGTAACTCTTCAAAAGTAGAAGAAGTTATTTTATCTACATTTTTTGTTTTTATCACAATCTCTTGATAATTGGGTATATTATAAATATAATTCCGGTAAAAAGGAGTATGGTTATCATTCATATATTTCCCTCTAGAGCCCAATGCCAGATTCATTTCTTTAGGGCCAATGGACATACCAGTTCCGGATTTACTTAGATTTAGTTTTACAGTAGGAAATAATTTAATATTGCGTTTAGATTTCATTTGTCAGGGTCGATTAAATAATTACATTTTGAAATGAAAAGCGTGAAAATTCAGTTTTTAAAGATAAAACTACAAAAACCTATAAATATTATATTTCCGGTAAATAAAATCCCTTCACTCCTCTTTTATCCCCGACACGATTAATACTTCCGAAACATGATGAACTTCTACTACTTTACACTCCACTTTATCCGGATCAAATAATACAATATTTACTCCTACTTTATGCAATGAACTGTTAAACTGTATACCATCTACACCTGTAGTATACCTTATATACTCACAAATAAATTGGGTAGGGATATATTCCAGTTCGGAATCATACCTTCGCATTGGCTTGGATAAATCCTGGCTTATGGCATCTTTTAAAAGCCGGCTTGTCATAATTTCTACCCTTTCCTGCTCATCATTAAAAATACTCGGATGTATAGTAAAATCTACAATATTCAATTCTTCTCCTTTGGGATTAAAACGGGCTACAGATAAAAGATCTAAATAACCGGAACGGGTTTCATAAATGGTTGTCTCCAACGACCGGCTCAAATAGAGGTAAGGAATACCACTTGGATTAGCTCTTCCTGCCGTTGCCAGATGCTGTGGAGGAGCACCCATTTTGTATCCCGTCTTTACACATTATCATCACCCGGTGGTATCCCTTTTCCGCAATAACCGTACTTATTTGTCTGTAATTATTGTTTGTAACAACAAAGGCAGGTGTCCATAAGTCCCTGTTTTGCAACTCAACATGCAATGACTCACAAATGCGTTCTGGCTGGTTTTGTACTTCCCCGCATTGAGGATTAATAATTAAAAAGAAATGCATCTCTTTTTCCATCAGTGTGCGAATGGCCAGTTTCATGCTATTAAAACCTGATTTGACTGGCTCTATAATAGGGCTAACGAATGGAGTTTTACCATAATCATCGGCAAAATCTCTTAAAGCCAATAACTCAAACTGCTTTTCTCTTAAATACGGGTAATACATACTATTAGATATTTATGGGTATCGACAATTTATTTTCCAATTGCTGGTATTCGGAAAGAGATAAGTTCATACTCAGGCATAACTGCCTGATCTCTTTGTGGAAAGAGCGGAGGTTTTTTGTATTAGACCGTCTCTTTTTTAATTCAGAAACGAATAACCCATGTAGCTCATCTTCCGGTATCCGTCTAATCATCCCATAACAGGTCTCAAACATATTAAAGCTATTCATAGCAGGGAGTGCTCTATAATACGCCTTTACAATATTCTTGTATTCAGAAGTCCGTATACTACGCATTAACATACTGGCATCTAAGCAATTATTTGCTAATGCAGGTCTTATTTCTTCCAGTTTAATCCCGTTTTTACAAGACTTTATGACAAGTATCCCTATATTTTCCGGAATAGCAGAATATTTATCCAGCAGGTTTTCATGGGTAACGATATAACACTCTTTAAAGAGCCTGGTATAATGACAAAGTTGATTTTCAAGCCTCCGGGCACTATCTAATTCTGTCTTTATTTCAAACGCTTTACTGGTACCATTAAACAAAACCAGATCGGCTACAGAGTTACCAACTTTGAATTCATTAACCACCAGCGTGTCTTTTGTGCCATATTTTTTCAGTAATAGCTGGTTGATCACTGTATTCTTATAGATATATTCACACCGGTAATTTTGTTGTAGCTGTTTGTATATATAAGTGATATAATCAAGATAGGTCACAACTCCCGCCCCAACCTTCTCTTTATCATAGCGCTGGATTTTACTTTCTATAAAGCTATAGTCATCTGTTGCCAGAAGCTTTGCAAACGAAGTACTGGAAAAGACTGTAGAATAACTCCTCATCCTTTCTGCATCTACCTGTATATTTCGCTTGCCTGCCATACGGTTATAACAATTGTTGTTTACAAAATAACAAAAAATCATCGAAGAAAACTATTGTTTAATGGCAAAAGCAATTACTATAGGAAATTGGATTATCATTATCTCATAAACTTACTCATTATTCTAAAAAACGAATTGACTAAAAAGTCTATCTCCATAAAAGATACCGAAGAAATACTTTTCAACCAGTGTTAAAAATACTTCTAAACAGTCCGTTTATTTTAAATTTTATTTATTAATTTTACGGTGTTTGTCTAACTCACCAGAGTATTTTTTAGGAAACCAATGAAAAAGCCATACTCTCCTGACAAAACGAACGGAATAGACAAGAATTTAATAACGGATAACTATTTATTATGAAACATTTGATTTTATGAAAATATCTTACGAACTAATTCGATTTACAGATTGTAGTGAAAACTTTTATAAGGCTCTAAAAATATATAATCAAGTCATTCCATATGAACAAAAAACGAACAGCAATGAAATTACAAAACTTGTTCAGGGAGAGGCTAAAAAATTCAGAAAAGGAGATTTATTTTTCTTTGGATTGCTATCTAATAAACAAATAATAGGATATGCAGAAATTGCATATATGAAAGATGCAAGAATTCTTATTATTGATTATATTACTTTAGATGAGAGGTATAAATCTAATAGTGCTTTTTATTCATTCTATTCCTTAATTATTAATTATTTTGATAAGCTATATTTAGATTATGATTTTATCACAAAAGAAATATTATGTAAATTTGAAGAACAACATATTCAAAAAGAAGAGATAAATCTCTATGAACATGAAAACTTTAAAGTCGTAAATGCTTGTTATATACAACCACAACTCGAAGAGAAAAATATTGAAAGCAGTAAAGAATCTTTGTTGATGATTTATCAGCGTGCCTCTTCAATAAAACATCTAAAAAAGGATGCTTATATTAATATTATTTCTGTTATTTATGATTATTATTATGAATGGGCTGTTTTAGTACTGGATAGTGATGAAGAGAAACTTCGAAACCTTAATTTAATGAATGAGAATCTAAAAAAGATTTCGGAAAGTATTAATGATGACCAAGTCGTTTTAAATGGTTATCCTTTCAAATATTCGACATCTTCTGACAAAGCTTTACCTACTGCTGAGCCTAAAAGTCATTTATTATTCGCCACAATTCTAATTATTGTATTTGTTGTTTTATTAATTGTACTAATTTTAGTTTTACATAGGCTAGATATTAAAATAAATATTTTATGGCTTACTTTAATACTTATAGGTCTATATATCTTAATATTGTGTTTTTTGGATAAATCATTCGCTAAAATGATAAGTAAGATACGGTTAAAATTTGGGTTAGGACCTTTTGAGTGAAATCAACACATTGCATGAGTTCGTCCGAATTATTGGAATCTTATTTAGATACTTATCTAAATTCACATATTTAGCTGCAATACTCTCACTTTTACACCATCTATAGATGAATGGAGAGATTATATGAAAATATTTTACATTCTCAATAATTAGATTATAACTTTCGCATAAAGATTTAATATGATCAAAAGAAAATATCCAAATTGTATCGTTATTACCACTATTAAATGACTGAATAATCTCTGCCCTTTTATTATATTTTTTTGTGCCAAAAAATTGTAAACTTTTACTTTGTTCAAATTCTAATACCAATGTGGCTTTTGGTTTTAGCACTCTACTTATTTCACTTATAACACATAAAGGATCACAATAATTAATAACAGAACCAACACAGATTCCATAGTCGAAAAAATTATCAGGATAAGGTAACTTTTCTGCACTCCCAACATGAAAATTTTCACAATGTTTTATTCTTTCCTCTGCAATATCAAGATGATAGTGAATACCAGGAATACCATATTCATTACCAGCGGATCCTATATTGACTATATTGCTTATTTTAGAAACATTCTCTTGCTTTATATGTCTCTTAATGTATGAATCGATTTGTTTATATGTATAACTATACCATTTATCTGTTTCCGGCCAAATAATAGGCATATTATTATACATCTCTTTAACTTTTTCCAAATCAATTTTACCTTTATTTTCGTGGTTCATAATAAATAGTTATCACCCATTCAAAAACAAAAAAAGACAACCGTTCTTTCCGCATTTAATAGATTTGATCTTATTTCGCAGCTTAATTTAAACAAGGAGATTATGGAGAATATTGATATGGTGATTGAGAAGGTGATTAACTCTTTTTTGTTTCACTGCCAGTATGAAAAAAACCTGAACCAGAAAACACTAAAGGCATACCAGACTGACCTGGGACAGTTTGCAGCATTTATGAAGCAATTATTGAAGAAAAGAATGGTAAATGAATTAAATAAGGAAGATGTAAAGAACTACTTACAGGAAATCTCCGTTTTTAAACCCAAAACAGTGAAACGGAAAATAGCATCCCTCAAAGCTATGTTTAATTTCCTGGAGTATGAGAATGACCATTTTATAAACCCATTCCGTAAGATCAAGATCCGTTTCCGGGAACCTTATACATTACCAACCGTTCTGAACATGCGTGAGATCAAAAAAATTATCCGGCTGGTATACCAGGAAAAAGAGGAGCTGGCAGATACGGAACGTTATTCATTTAGAGCCGTTGTTCGTAATATCGCAGTAATCGAATTATTGTTCGCAACCGGTATACGGGTATCCGAACTATGCAACCTGAAGACGGAGGAAGTCGACCTGCGTGGCGGAAAAATCAAAGTTTTCGGGAAAGGAAGTAAAGAACGGGTGATCCAGATCTGCCAGTCCGAGGTCCTTGCTGCCCTGCGGGATTATTACCGGCTGTTTATGACAGACATAAAAGGAAGGCACTTCTTTTTTATCAACAGGCTGGGCGCTCCCCTATCCACGCAATCGGTACGGCTGATGGTAAGGGAATACACCCGGAAGGCAGGTATTACCAAGCGGGTGACTCCACATACATTCCGGCATACGTTTGCCACTCTACTACTGGAAGAAGACGTGGATATAAAGTATATCCAGAACCTGTTAGGACACAGCACAATCAGCACGACCCAGATCTACACACATGTAAATTCGGGAAAACAGAAAAAGATCCTTGCAACCAAGCATCCCCGCAGGAAGATGAGTTTTAAACAGGATTAATCCCTTACTGATATTTATTAAAATTAACCCCTTAGTTTATTAATTATAAATTTTATATCTGCTATATTTGTCAAACAGCTTGTCAATACATTTGCAACAATGTTCTACAAACTCTTCTCTTGTCGATTACACACCAGAGATGTTTTTTAATCCATAGTTTTATAGCAACTTTCCTAAAGATATTTCCCAAAACAAACACTCCACCGGACAGCCCTATCCCGCAGGGATTTCATGTAAATAACCGTGGGATGCACATTCCACGGCACAAAGATACATCCCACCACCACGAGCCCCGGGAGGGGGGCAAGAAGGGAACTATTATTCACCCCCTACGGGGCTGGCTATGGGGAAGGTGTACCTCCATACCCCGGGATGTGCATCCCGGGGTTAGTCACATATAATCCCTGCGGGATAAAAGAAAGGCTTATAAAGGAAGAAGAAAGGCTCTTTTTATATATGTAGTTTCAAACTATTCCCTATATTTGTAGTACCGAATAATTACTTAAATTTCTAATAAATATTTTTTATTATGGACTTCTTGTATTCAAAAGAAACAGAGGCAGGCTTACGGGTGAAAGTCCCGAGACATTGTTGCTCCATAATTTATTATGGTTTAAGTAATTGTTCGGCGAGACCTGCCTTTTTTATTAATCTTACTAATCTTTTTATTATGCCGAACAATTTAAAAAGCAGCAGTGCGAAAGAAAAGAAACTTTCCCGCAAGCCTATCAAGGCGAAAAACATCGCCAGTGATTCTCTCCATTCAACGATCCATCGGCGTATCCTGACAGTCTCGTCAAGGTACAGACCTTCTGAATCCCAAATGTATTACAAAGGACCGGGAACGAATGTTCCTTTCCTAAGAATATCAGGCAGGTGGCTGGAAGAGGCCGGATTCCCGATTGACTGCAAAGTCGATGTGATTGTAGATAACAACCTGCTGATCATTAAACCAGTAGAAGTATAATCAACAAACAAATTTAAAACCTTAACAACTATGATTATACACCACAACGAGCGTTATTATATAGCATTGAACGAATCCACACAATTAGATGATATTATCCTCTATCAGGATGCACTTATTGAGTTACTGAAAGTAGCCTCTACTGCTCAGATATTTGACGGGGCGGAGAATGCCGTATTCAACGTGTGCCGCCTGTGGCAGGAACTTTCCCTGACAGCGGAGCAGACTTCGGAGATGGAGCTTTTAACGGTTAATAAAGTGTTCCGGGAAAAAATCCCTGAGCCTTCCGGTGGGAAGGATAAGAATTAAAAAGTAAAGCAGAAAGGCCTCCGGGATATTCCGGGGGCTTTTTTATCTGTCCGGATTAGAAATAACCCTAACTAACATAGTGGATTATACACAAATATTTTATCTTTGCCTCTTTCATCTTATTAATCGAATACCAAACCTTACTAAATTGCATTCTTATGGCGAAAATTACAGTGAAAGACACAGAAGTAACAGTCATCCAAATCAATAACGACGACTATATCTGCATAACAGATATGATCCGTGCTAAAGACGGTGATTTCTTCGTTACAGATTGGCTAAGAAACAGAAATACATTAGAGTTTATCGGTATCTGGGAGCAGATTTATAATGCCCGTTTTAATTATGGCGAATTCGCCTTAATTAAAGATCGGTCAGGGTTGAATAACTTCAAAATAAGCGTCAAAGAGTTTGTTGCACGAACCAATGCGATTAGCTTATGGGCAAAAGCCGGACGGTATGGCGGGACTTACGCCCATAAAGACATTGCCTTTGAGTTTGCCATGTGGATAAGCCCGGAATTCAAAATATATATTGTGAAAGAATTCCAGCAATTAAAAGAACAGGAACAAAACCAACTAAAATGGTCTGTTAAGCGCGAATTATCCAAAATCAATTATCATATCCATGCGAACGCAATAAAACAAAACCTCATCCCTATCGAACTATCCCCCGAACAAACCTCTTTCGTATATGCCAATGAAGCAGACATTTTAAACGTCGCCCTGTTCGGTATGACCGCCAAACAATGGCGCGAAGCAAACCCCACAAAAGAAGGCAATATCCGCGATCACGCAACGATCAACGAATTGATCTGCCTCTCTAATATGGAAAACCTGAATGCAGTTTTCATCCATGAGAATCTACCGCAAAAGGAAAGGCTTATCAAACTAAACCGGATAGCTATCCAGCAAATGAAAATACTACAAGAGACAGAAAACCGTAGGATGTTGAGATAAGACAGGATGAAAGCCTCCGTGAGTGATTTCACGGAGGCTTTTTATTGAGATTTTACAGGCTCTTTCAGGGAGGTTTTCAAAGCTCTTTTGAAGGGATTATACAAAACTTTGTTTTGGAGTCAGATACCTGTTGTTACACGGTCCCGGCAAAGAAGGCGACCCGGGCCATGCCTCCCTCCTCTTCCGCCTGAGCGGGAAAGGTCCCCGGGTGTATTCGCGGGAGGAGTTGCTGGATAGCGGGTATCCTTCGTCGCCGAGTACTTCGTTTTATATTGTTTATGAATTGTTGGAAGGGGTTGATGAGGAAGTACGGGGGAAGGTTTGGGATATACGATCTTTATCCGGATATCAGAACGGGGGAGATACGGGGGAGCCGTTTATTGTTTCGTTGAAAGAGCTGGAGGAAGTGGAGTCTTCAAAGAAAACTGATCTCTAATACAACCAAACTCATTACTCATACATACAACCCTATATAAACATTTGTACACAATCAATGACCTGTAAGAAGAGATGTTAATACAATCACCTTCCAGGAGTTGTCCTATTGCAGAAAATAGTTTTAAAATGTGTACCGATTCCGATATTTCTGATATAATTTGAAAGGCTCTTTTTTCATTGGTTTCAGCATAGTAGTCATAAATTTGTTGCAGATGGTTAACAACTCGCTTTAACCAAACAACTTTTGTCATGAACTATGTCGTTTGATTACCTGGACTACTTCCTCATGAAGAATATATTCTCCTTTCTGAATATCTTCTACCTCTTGTTTTAATTGCTGAAGTTTTCATACCGTCCCTGCGGGAATGATAAATTCGAGTGATCTCTTCTTTGTAAGGAGAGTACTTATCCGGATCTTTTGACTTTTTAAGATGATAATAAAACGTACTTCTGGCCATCAGAGAGACTTTCAACTTAAAATCTCCCCTATAACTTTTTCTTGTAGGGCAAAGACCCGATTCTCCAAAACGCCTATAATGGGCGAACCGGGTGCGAACCAGTTTATGATCGCAACCCAAACGGGCGGCTGCCGAACGTAAAGAAGAAGTACCCGATAGCACACTTTTTAACAGCCAATAATTGTTCTATCTTATTATACTTCATAATTATACCAATTTTTGGGTCCACTTCAACCCTTTACTCAATAAAAACGGTTTCTGTCCGTTTATTAAATAAAAAACTTTTACTCTTTTCTATATGGCACAAGACACACAAAAAGAACTGACGTTGTTAGCACAACGAATCTGTGCGCTGGCGGGTAACGGCCTCACCTACTCCCTGAGTGAATACGACACGGAACGATATGAAGAATTAAATACCATCGGACACAAAATAGCCGCCCTGGCCACCGGAGTGGAAAACCTGGAAGATATCAGCAATCTCTACCTGAACCAAAAAGAATATGCAACCCCCAAAGTAGACATACGGGCCGTTGTCTTTAACGACAAAGACGAGATCCTGTTAGTTAAAGAAAAACACGACGGCTGCTGGTCATTACCCGGCGGATGGGCCGACATTGGTTTTTCTCCCGGCGAAGTAGCCATCAAAGAGGTTAAAGAAGAAACCGGATTAGATGTAGCAGTAGTCCGCCTGTTAGCCATGATGGATATGTCCAAACACCCCCATCCCATAATCCCGTTCTACGTATACAAAACCTTTATCCTCTGCCGCATAACCGGAGGAGCCTTCAACGAAACATTCGACATCCTCGATAAAGACTTCTTCCCTATAGATCAACTTCCCTCACTATCCCGGGAAAGAGTTTTACCCCAACAAATTAAACAAATGTACGACTTATACCGTTATCCTGATAAAGGGGTATATTTAGATTGAGCAACATCTCTGTGTTCCCTGCACAGGAAACATGGACTTGAACATCCCGGGCCTCAGCGAATGG